>JADMIO010548915.1_pt1 | contig 63017 bp, 56 predicted proteins | sample 8958161 | NCBI WGS metagenome assembly JADMIO01 (sample SAMN16585339, study PRJNA669376) | soil metagenome | isolation source: Crop rotation soil | place: USA: Cullars Rotation, Alabama | collected 2011 | reverse complement strand
CAACTTGTCCACGTGGAATTCTAAGCTTAGGATCCCAATGTGCTGGAAAGGCCGCACGTCAGACCGACTCGATCGCCGGCGCACGATCGATGGGAACGCGCCGGTCGCGAACGGCGAGCAGGCACGCCGCCGCCACGGCGGGGAGATAGACCGCCACGCGCGTGGCCAACGTATAGCGATCCGGCTCGTTGTCCATCAACGGCGTCGAGCTGACGCTGTTGAAGACGATCGCGACGAGCGCGAGGAGCGCGACGAACCCCGCTCGCGGCCGCTCGGTCGTCTGGACTTCCGCGTAGATCCACGCCGCCAGAAATCCGCACGCGATCGAATACGTCCAGATGCGCGCCGTGTCCCACGCGAAGGCGTGCATCAGCTGCGGCAGCACGCACGCGCCGACGAGCATCAGCGATTCGAGCGACCACACCGGCCGGTCGTGACGGTCGATCGCGAAGCAGAGAAACGCAAACACACACGGGAAGACGAGCGCATGCATCGACGGCGTGAGCGCGACGCGATCGACGAAGGCGCTGGCCGAGAAAAACCGTCCGAACGTCGCGCCAATCGAATCCGACACCATCGTGCTGCGGTTGTTCTGGACGAAGTCGAACTGCAGCAGATGCGTCTTGTACGCCGATTCGAAACCGGCCGGCATCAGCGTGTTCTGCACGACGACGATCGTCAGGAAGGTGAGCGCCGGCAACGCGAGCGGCCAGACCGGCAGCGGTCGCCGGTCCGCCTGACGTCGAAGCAGCCACGTCAGCACGAACAGCGGAAATCCGATCAGGATCGCGCTCTCGTGGACGAGCACCGCAGCCGAGAGCAGCACGCCGGCGGTCCAGACGCGCCCGCCGAGCAGGAGCGCGATCGACAGCATCGTCAGCACGATGAAGATGTGATCGTAGTAGCCGACCAGGTGGCCGCTCATCACGACGAACGGCGACGATGCGAACGCGAGCACCACGAGGATCGACGCCGCCGACCAACCTGACCGTGCGATCAGCCGCAGCGACACCGCGATCAGCATCAGTCCGAATGCCGCGAAGAGCCCGTACGAGACGGCCGCGATCAGCTGGGCGGTGGGACGGATGCCGAACAGCGTCGTCGCCAGCGACAGCAGCGTCCCGGCGAGGCCGCGCTTCACGAAGCCGAATCGGTAGTCGAGCAGCCAATGCGCCTCCGCGAAATCGTTCGGCGGACGCACGGCTCTCAAAAGTGTCACGGCAAACGTCCAGACGACGATCGAGACGGTCAGAATCCGCGCCGTGCGCGACAGCGCGACTGCAGGCGCATCGGGCTGGCTCGACGAGGGAACGATGGGCATTCGTCTCGGCGTCAACGGGGAGGCCACGAGGAAAAATCGAAGACGGCCAAGAGAGTAGACGATTATCCGCCGTGCGCGCTACTCCAGCGAAATCAGGTCGATCCGATATCCGAGCGGCATTGGCCCTCGAGCGTGGTCCGGAAGGACGCGGGCCTACGTGAGGCTACAGCGTTTTCCGAATGTGTGTAGCGCCCGACCGACCACGGCAACCACGGAACACACAGAACACACAGAACACACAGAGCTATTTGATCTCTGTGGATTCAGTGGGTTCTGTGGTTTCGTCTACGAGCAACGAAACGCGCTCTAATGTCGTCGTGGCGGACGCCTGGGTCAGCGCGCGAGCGGGCGGCGCGCGGTGATGCCGCGGCCTTCCTCGATCGTGATGATCTGATTCGCCGCCACGTTCTCGAGCGTCTCCAGGCGGCGCGACGGCCATCTCACGTCGATCCGAGCGGCCTGTACGGCGGTCCCGAGCCCGAAGTGCGCGCGCACATCGTTCTGACTCAGATAGCTCGACCCCGCCCTCACGTCGCGCGTCTGGGTCCGCCCGCCGGCGCTGAGACGAATGCGCGCGCCGATCGCCTGCGTGTTGAGTCCGCTGCCACGCAGCTGCACGAGCAGCGCATTCTGGCGGTTGCCGCCGTCGTTGCGCAGCAGCTCGGCGTCGCCGCCGTTGGTGCTGACGAGCAGGTCGAGATCGCCGTCGTTATCGAGATCGCCGACCGCCAGCCCACGCGCGACGTTCTCCACTGCGAACCCGGGACCGACCGTCCGGCCGACCTCGACGAATCGACCGCCGGTGGTGTTGTGGAACAGCAGGTTGCGCTGCCGGTAGGTCGACCCGGCGCGGAATTGCGGCCCGTTGTCGAGGATGTGGCCGTCCGCGATCGCGATATCGAGCTGTCCGTCGTTGTCGAAATCGAGAAACGCCACGCCGAAGCCGACAAACGGCAGCGTCGGATAGCCGATGCCGCTCGCGATCGTCACGTCGTCGAAGAGGCCGTGATCGAGCCCTCGCCGCAGCGTGTGCATCTCGAAATCGAGGTTCGTGATCACCAGATCCAGACGGCCGTCGCCGTCGTAGTCGCCGGCATCGATCCCCATACCGGCGCGCGCCTTGCCGTCGGCGGCGATGGCGATGCCCGACTGCAGACCGCGTTCCTCGAATCGCATGCCGCCGAGATTGCGAAAGAGAAAGTTCGGCATCGTGTCGTTGGCGACGAACACGTCCGGTCTCCCATCCTCGTCGTAGTCGGCGACGACGAGGCCGAGGCCGTTGGCGTGCAGCGCGCCGACTCCGGCGGTCGCGGTGACGTCCGTGAACACGCCGCCGTCGTTCCGGTACACGACGCTCGACAGCGGCGTGAACGTCAGCGGGTGGCAATAGAAGCGCACGCCGGTGCGCGGATCGCCGCAGAACGGCGCGTTCGCGTGCGGCGCGTCGACGTAATCGACGACCCACAAATCGAGATCGCCGTCACCGTCCAGGTCGGCAAAGGCGCAGCCGGTGCTCCAGCGTGACTCGCCGACATGGGCGGCCGCGGTGACGTCGACGAACGTGCCGTCTCCGCGATTGCGGTACAGCGCGTTCGGGCCGTCACTCGTGATGTAGAGATCCGGACGACCGTCGCCGTCGTAGTCGCCGGCGCATGCGCCCATGCCGTAGCCGTGGTGCTGAATGCCAGACCGGTCGGTGACGTCGGCGAACGTTCCGTTGCCCCGGTTGTGAAACAGCCGGTGGCGCGCCCGCCGGTCGGCATCCGCGCTCGCGAGTGATCCGCCGTCGACGAGAAACACATCCGGCCATCCGTCGCCGTCGTAGTCGAAGACGACGGCGCCCGATCCCATGGTTTCAACGAGGTGCTTCTCCGCGCTGGCGCCGCTGGTGTGATGGAAGACGATGCCCGACTCACGCGCGACGTCGACGAATCGCGGCAGCGGCGCGGTCGCGGCTGATCCGAGGGTGGCCACCGCGGCGACCGCCATCAGCGTGATTACCGCCGGTGATCGAACCGCGTCGAGAATCCGGCGGGCGCTCACCGGCCGCCGACTCCGGCCTCCGCGGCGATCGCGTGGCGGCGCTCGTCGAGCTTCTCGCGCCGGACGCGCTCGAAGATCTCGAGCTGCCTGGCCGCCTCGTCGCTCCTGCCCAGGCGCGTGAGCGCGGTCGCCAGCGCATATCGCGTCTCGTAGCGATCGGGCGTCAGCTGAATCGCCCGCTCGAACGCCTTGACCGCTTCGTCGTTGCGGCCCGCATCGAGGTACAGCTGACCGATCGCGGCATGGATCTGGCCGTCGCGCGGATCGATGAGCAGCGCGGCCATCAGCTCGCAGAATGCGTCCTCCGTCCGGCCCTGCACGATGTAGGCATCGGCCAGCTCGCGGTGGACGAGCGGGTCGTTCGGCGTCAGGCGCGACGCGCGCGTGAGCGCCTCGGACGCGGCGGCCGCATCGCCGTCCACTTGCGCGAGCCGTGCGATGCCGATCAACAGCGCGCTGCGGCCGACGAGCGTGCCGCTGAGGGCGGCCTCGTATTCGCGCCGCGCGTCGGCGACTCGGTTCTCGGCTTCATCCCGTCGTCCGGCGGCGAAGTGGGCGAGCGGGGAGTCGCCGGGCTGGTTGGGCGTGGCCCGATCCAACCGTTCGATTGCCGTGATGCCTTCGCGAAATCTGCCGGCGGCGAGGAGCGCGAAGCCAGGCGCCGTCGTCTGGTCGCCGACGACCGGGACGCGCGCGAGGCTGTCGGGAACGGCATCGAGCACCACGAACGGCGGTACTGCGGGCGGCGCGCCGTTCACGGACAGATCGCGGTAGGCCTCGGTCAGCGTCGCGCGAGCGCGATCGCGCTCGGCGGCGCGCTCGGCACCCATTCGGGCGGCGACGTAATACGCCTTGACCGGATCCCGCGGCGCCCCCAGCCACGCGAGCAGGAACGCGCGGCGCGCCTCTTCGATGCGACCGTCCGCCTCGAAGGTGAGCGCCCGCAGCACGTGGAGATCGGAGGCCGATGGCTTGAGCGCCGCCGCGGCGTCGAATTCGCGGAGCGCGTCCGCGCGGCGTCCGCGTGCCCGATACGCGACGCCGAGCTGCACGTGCAGCTGGTAGGCGCGATCGTCGGCTGCGGTTCGGCTGTCTCGGCTGACGACGGCATCCAGGTCGGCAATCTCGCGATCCCACCGGGCGAGGGCGATCTCGAGCCGGCTGGTGGCGGCGCGCAAGGCGGCCATGCGCGAGGCGTCAGCCCGGCCGTTGGCCTCTGCCATGTCACTGATGGACTCGATCACCGCCCGAAGCTGCGCGTCGGCCTCCAACGGTCGCAGGAGGAACGCGAATGCGACGCCGAGGACCCGAAACCAATGCGGCCGCATCCGCGTGGAATTCTACTCCTCACATTCAAACAATCGTTCCGGCGGCCAGAAAACATATGACCTTATGCGATGGGGTGTTGACTTTTACTGAACAGCCCTTGTAAAGCTTCAAGGCGGTATCTGCGATATCAACTCGGTCCGAGGGGAGGGGCAGATGATACGAGGAGCGAAAGGACGGCTGGTGATCTCAGCGCTGCTGATGCTCGTTCCAGCGGCCGCATTCGCGCAAGAAGGACAGATTGCAGGGACAGTTCGAGACGCGCAGAACCTGGTCATGCCGGGCGTCACCGTCGAGGCCACGAGCCCCGCGCTCATCGAGAAGATTCGGTCGACGACGACCGATCCGAACGGGCAATACCGCATCACGAATCTGCCGGTCGGGACCTACACGGTGACGTTCTCCCTGACCGGCTTCGCGAAGCAGCAGTTCGACGGCGTCGTGCTGACCAGCGGCTTCACCGCCCCCGTCAACGCGACGATGACCGTCGGCCAGCTGACTGAATCGGTGGTCGTCGCCGGCACGACGCCGATCGTCGACGTGCAGAATGCACGCGAGGTGATCACCTTGCCCGGCGATCGCATCCGCGACATGCCGACGAGTCGCAACGTCAACAGCCTCCTCGAGCTGACGCCCGCGATCTCCAGCCAATACACCACGTCGACCGCGCAGAGTCCCTTCGGCGCTCCCGGCGTGTGCGTCGGCGGTGTCGGCGTCTTCTGCAATCCCGGGATCAGCGGCTTCAACATCGGCGATCGCGGCACGGCGCTCGATCAGAGCAACATGGCTCAGGGCCGCGTCCTGGTCGACGGCGTGGTCGTGAATCAGGGCGGATCGACGCCGATCGGCGGTTCGACCGGCGGGTACACCGCCGACGTGGCGAACTCGCAAGAAGTCAACATTCGCGTCTCGGGCGCGCTGGGCGAATCAGAGAACGGCGCGTCGGAGATCAACATCGTGCCGCGCACCGGCGGCAACAAGTTTGCCGGTGATTTCTTCCTGAGTTACACGACGGCGAGTTGGTTCGCCAGCAACAACCAGAACTATCCGACGCTTCCGGCCGCGTTCCAGCCGGTGATCAAAGATCACGATTGGTCGATCGATTACGGTGGTCCGATCGTGAAAGACAAGTTGTGGTTCTTCGCGCTCGGGCGCGATCAGTACATCCACAAGCTCCCCGTCGGCGTCGACTGGTGGCCGAATCTCTGGGAAGGCAAGTACGGGTTCAACTATCAGCCCGATCGCGCGCAGCCCCGCGTCGAGTACGAGAACATGTGGCGCAACGGCAGCGGCAAGATCACGTGGCAGGCGTCGGCGAAGAACAAATTCAACATCTTCTGGGACGAACAGCAGTTCTGCCAGGATCCCTGCACCGGCGTCGTCTCGGTCTACACGTCGCCCGAGTCGTGGATTTCGGTGAACACCCACCCGGACCGCCTCCAGCAGGTGACCTGGACCAATCCGTTCTCGAACAAGATCCTGCTCGAAGCCGGCCTCAGCGTCGAGACGCAGTTCTACGACCCCTCGAAGAGCCGCAACTACACCGACTACGTCGACATCCCGCGCATCAGCGAGCTCGGGGCCGCGTTCGGGAAGGACTCGGTCGCGCAGAATCCCAATGCGTTTGCCGGGCTGTCTCCGATATTCGCCGCGACGTCGGGGTCGCTCAACAACGCGGCCGGCGGCCTCTTCGAGACGCGCGACCAGCACTACTGGCGTTCGCGCGCATCGGTCGCCTATGTGAGCGGCAGCCACCACGCGAAGTTCGGCTATGACGGCGGCTACTACAAGCAGCTCGAGACCAACCGGGTCAACAACTCGCAGGAGACCTACAACTACGTGTCGCCCTCGGCGACCGTCACCTGCGTGGCCAGTACCGATCCGGCGGTGAACCCGTGCGGCAACCTCAATCCGCTCCAGTTCCCGAACGATCCGTTCAACTTCGACAAGCGTCCGATTCCGAGCACCGTCCAATTCAACGACGGCTCCGTGACATGGGACGAGAAAGTCAGGTACGACGCCCTGTACGTGCAGGATCAGTGGACGTTGAAGCGCCTGACACTCGGCGGCGCGCTCCGCTTCGATCATGCGACGAGCGCCTACGGCTCGACCTGTTTCGGACCGAATCAGTTCGTCCCGACCGCCTTTTGCACGAACGCGAGCGACGGCGTCAACTACAAGGATCTGACGCCGCGTGTGGCGGTCGCCTGGGACGTCCAGGGGAACGGCAAGACGGCCGTCAAGTGGAGCCTGGGCAAGTACAACAACGCCGCCGGCATCGGCACCGGTCTCTACACCGCCGCCAACCCGGCGCGCCGCGTCGTCAATCAATTGCAGCGGGTCTGGACCGATACCAACGCCGACCGACACGTCAACTGCAATCTGCTCGATCCCAACCCGAACGGCGAGTGCGGCGCGTTTTCGTTCGGCCAGAACGACCTGGCGCACTTCGGCCAGAATCCGGGCACGGTCGGTCTCAGTACGGTCCAGTGCGGTCGCACTGAAGGCGGAATCAATCCGCTCGCGCAGGCCTATTGCAACCAGTACGGCCAGAACGTGCTGAACGGCTGGGGCGAGCGGCGCGGTGAATGGCAGACCGACCTCGGCGTGCAGCGTGAGCTGCTGCCAAAGCTGACGGGCGAGTTCCTCTATCACCGGCGGAGCTACACCAACCTCACCGCGTCCGATGCGCTCACGATCGGATGCGACCGTTTCGGCGGCGCGGACTTCGCGACCTGCAACGCCGCGTTGCAGAACTATCAGAGCCCGTTCTACGACTTCTTCACGGTCACGGCGCCGTCCGATCCTCGACTGCCCGGCGGCGGCGGCTACACCATTACGGGATTGGCCGACGTCAAGGCCAGCGTGGCGGCGCCGGTGACCGTCCAGACGTATCAGGATCAGTTGAAGTACACCTGGAGCGGCTTCGACACCAACTTCAACTGGCGGGGCCCGCGCGGCATCTTCGTGCAGGCCGGCACCAGCACGTCGCGGATCAACCGTGACACCTGCAACGCCATCACGGACCTGAGCACCACGAATTATTCGCTGAACTCGGTCGTCGGGCGCGCCGGCGCGGACCACCAGACAGGATGTCTCTCGATCGCCCCGTTCCAGACGATCGTCAGAGGATCGGCCGTCTACACGGTACCCAAAGCGGATGTGCTCGTCAGCCTGGTGTTCCAGTCGCTGCCCGGCTCCGAGATCAACGCGAACATGACCGTCACCAAGGACCAGGTGACGTGGAACAACCCGGCGCGAGCGGTGGCGCCGTGCGCCTTGGCCTCGAACGGCACCGGCTGTTTCCTCAGTTCGAACGTTGCGGCCAGCGCGACGACCTGGTCGGTACCGTTGCTGCTCGCCAACGAGATGTACGGCGATCGGGTGACGACCTTCGACATCAAGATCGCGAAGAACTTCCGGTTCCATGGCAAGCGAATCAATGCCGGCGTGGACATCTACAACTTCCTCAACTCCGACGCCATCACGTCGTACAACACGACGTATTCGCTGACTGGCACCAACAACTGGGCGACGCCGATGGGTCTCGTCTCGCCGCGGTTCGCCCGGCTGCAGCTTCAGGCCAACTTCTGATGCCGTCGATGCACGCGGCGATCGGCACACTCCGCTCGGCGACGGCGAGGCTTCGCGCCTCGTGGTCGCTGACGGTCGCTCTCATCGTGGCCTTCGGCGTCTGGGTCTCAGCCCAGACGCCGCAGACCTTTCAGTTCATCGTCAGCGCGACCAACGCTGACGGCGTGCCGGTCGCGGATCTCGGCGTCGACGACATCGTCATGTCGGAGAACGGCGTGCGCCAGAAGGTCGTCAAGGTGGAACCGGTGGCGATCCCGATCACGCTGACGATCGCCGTGGACAACGGCCTCGAGAGCTCGGACGCGATCGCCCATTACCGCACCGGGCTGACGGGACTGATCCAGGCGCTGCCGCCCGACGTCGAGGTGACGCTCATCACGACCGCGCCGCAGCCGCGAACCGTCGTCAAGCCGACCACCGACCGCGCGCAGATCCTGCGCGGCGTCAACGGCTTCGCCCCGGAATCGGCGCGGCCGCGCTTCAGCGACGCGATCGTGGAGTACAGCGAGCGGCTGCAGAAAGAGGCCAAGGACAAGAAGATCGCGCCGTATCTGCCGGTGATGGTGACCGTCTCGACGGCGGCCATCGAGACGCGGAGCTATCAGCCGGACGAGATCGAAAAGGCCGTGAAGTACCTCATGACGCGTCACGCGAAGGTCAACGCGATTATCGCGTCGACGCGCGCGGGCGCCGTGGCGCTTCCCGACACCGACGTCACGCAGCAGGCGAGCGTCGCGCTGCCGACGACGAAGGCGACCGGCGGACGCTTTGAGACGCTCGCGATCGCGAACAAGCTGGATACGCTGCTGCCGGAGTGGGGCCGCGATCTGGCGGCGCTGCACGCGCGGCAGATCACGCAGTTCCGCGTGACGGTGGAGCGCGCGCACGGCGGCGAGCTGCAGAAGCCGACCATCGAGGTGGCGCGCCCCGGGCTGCACGGCACGGTCACGTTGGACGGCTACCTGCCATAGCAACGGCGATCGGCCGTATCGCCGCGAGGGGGATTCGCGCCTCGCCGCTGCCGAGATCCTCGTCTCCGAGCGCGGTCGATGCGCTCGCGGGCGTTGTCGGCAACACCGGCTTGAACGGGTCTCTCCGATTGCGATCGGCAATTCATGGCCGATCAAGCGGTCGCTTCAGATGGGCCGCCTCGAACTTCAAGCCGCTCGCGGACCGGTCGAGTACGTCGTCGTCGACAGCATCGAGCCGCCCTCGCGGCACTACGCGTTTTCCGGATGTGTGTAGCGCCCGACCGAGGACGGCAACCACGGAACGCACAGAAAACAGTTCTGTGGTTTCGTCTGCAAACGGAACGCGCTCTGCGCGAGCAAGAACGTCGCGCACGACTGAGGGCGATCGCCGCTGTCGGTTTCGACGGGCTCGCGGTCGCCCACGCTCGGACCCGTTACGCTGAGCGGCGGCGCGCGACCAGTGCCCCGACGCCAGTCATCAACAGGAGCAGGCTGCCCGGTTCGGGAACCGACGCGGGAGCGGCCTCTACGGTCAGCGTCGGGGCAGTCGCACCCAACGCTGCGGCCTCCATCGAAAAGAACGAAAAGTTCGACGAGAGCACCGGGTCAGGGCGCCCCTGAAAGCGCAGTCCGATAGTGGATCCGCTCGACAGAAGGGTCGACAGCGCCACCGGATCGAGTGCAACTGTCCGGACGCCGAGGCCCAAGGAAGCTGGATCGAACGACGCGAGCAGTGTGCCGGGCGCCGTCGCATCGCTCAACGTCGTGGAGCCATCGCCGACGTACCCGAAGACGTCGGTCAACGCATCCGGGATCACGAAACCGAAGATCTGAATCGTCACCGCGGCGCTGCTGAAGGTCGTGCCCGACGGCAGCGATGACAAGTTGAACTCGGCGACCGACCGATCTTCCAGGATACCGGGGATACTGAATTGACGGACGTTGAGGCCAAGACCACTGCCGTCGACGATGTCGAATGTTCCGTTTGCGTTTGCATCCTCGATCGTGGCATCGGCGATGGTCGTAAAACTGATCGGGGCTGCGGAGGCGGAAGCGGCACTCCACGGTAACAAGCAGAAGGCGGCGATCGCAAACGTCTGGCGCAGACGGCGCATGTGAGCTCCGATTCTGTGACCGATAACTTTGGTGAAGGTACGGACGATGTGCCAGGTTTCGTGATCGCGGTGTGCAAGATGTCAGCCGTGAGCAAATCATCCAATTGACAACAATTTCATCAGCGGATGAATCAGTCCCCCTCGAGGAAGAAGAGTGTCGCCGTTTGGACCACCGGTCGTTCCTTTGCGGATGCAGCGACAGGACCGTTGCCGCGCGGCTGAATCTCAGTGCCGGCACGGTAGAAGATCTCTAGTACGACTTGCTGAGCGCAATTTCGAGGACGCGGCGATCTGGGGCGGCCGGATGGGTCGGATGCCACGCATCCGCGTCAGCGCGGTATCTGCTTGGACCAGAGCAGTTGGATCTCGTCCGGCAGCGCGGGATACGCCGCGCGATGGACCGCCCGCAGCTCGCAACCCTGCCGCTCGTAGAAGCGGCAGGCTTGCGCGTTGGTGTTCTGCGTTTCGATCTCGAGCTCGCGGCAGCCGCGGCGCCGCGCCCATGCCTCGGCCGTCTCGAACAACGCCGTCCCAACGCCTTGTCGGCGAGCGCTCGGAGCGACTCGAATGTCCCACAGCACTGCCAAGTCACGCCGTTCTTCGACGAGCGTCAGCTGCGGTGTGTCGAACGCGACGCTCGCGCCGCCGACAATACGGTCCGCGAGGCGCGCCGTGAAGAATGCCCACTTGGAGAGATCGAAACGACGCGCCCACTCGAGCGGCCCTTGGCCGGCGATGCGGTCGTAGTCTTTGTCGTAGGGAACGTCGAGGCGGCGTTCTGACAGTGCGAATCGGCCCGGATTGTCGTCGCGAGCGGCGACGTCCAACACCCGGTCGACGGTGAAGACAATCGGAATCCGCGCGTATTCGGGCAGGACCGTCAACGGTTCTTCGGCGACGAGCGCGCGCGTGGTCGAGGACACGTCAGAATACTGGCAGATGTGATTCTCATTCGCCTTCAGGAACTGCGGCACCTTCGCCAGGATCTGGCCGGTCCGGCCACGCTCGCGAACTTCGGCAGCGGCACCGCAGTCTCGTCGCCGACTGATCCTCGAAGTCGGTCTACAGAGCGCCTTTCGGTTGCGTGTCGCACGACACGTTCGCCGAAGTGGGGTCCGCCTTCAGGCGGACTTACGAATGCCGCGGCTGCAGGTCCGGCTAAAGCCGGACCCCACGACGGGTCGCTGCTACGCAGAAACGAAAAGCACTGTAGGTCGGCGCTGCGCGGGGAGTATCGCCCGGGTGCGCCGGCGGGGCAACCCGGCCGGCGGTGATCAACCGCTGGCGAGATGCGTGTATGCGACAAGACAGAGCGTCCGCCGCAGTCGCGACACTCCAGCGACCTGTACGACTCGTGTGGACCCGGCAGGATCAGGATTGGCAGTCGTGAGCGCACGGTCGAACGGCGTGAGAACACGATTGAACGTTGCCAAGGCGCAGTTGAACGCCGTCAGCAGGCGATTACACGCCGTCGGGGCGCGGTTGTACGGCGTCAGGGCGCACGTGAACGCTGTCAGGACGCCGCTGCACGGCGTCAGGACGCGGTTGAACACCGTCAGCGCGCAGTTGAACACCGTCACGCCACGATTGCACGCCGTCGGTCGGCGGTTGTACGACGTCAAGCCGCAGTTGAGCACTGTCAGGACGCAGACGAACGACGTCAGGGTGCGGGTGCACGGCGTCAGGAAGGCGTTGCGTAGACGACACCACAGGACCACTCAAGCCGCAGAGATCGTAAGGTTCTGTGATTTCTGTGGGTTCCGTGGTGGCCGTCATGGGTCGGGCGCGACACACATTTCTAGGAAAGTGTGGTGACCGGGGCGGGGATTGAACCCGCGGCCCGCGCATTAAAAGTGCGCTGCTCTACCACTGAGCTACCCGGTCAAAGTGCAAACCGCAAATTGCAAACCGCAAATTTGCAATCACCAATTTGCACTCTGCAATGCTGTCGGCGCCTCATTGTACCGTGAAGGGCGCCGAGACCTCGGTCGTCTCCCACGACATCTTCAGCACGCCGCCGCCCGCGGGATTGGTCGCGACCTCGAATGTCAACTGCTCCACGGGCGCATCGAGCATCCGCTTGGTGAGCGGCACGCGCCCGAGATCGAGCGATGGAATGTAGTTGGTGTGGAACCCACTCGGTTCCTTGCTGACGATCAGCGTCCACGCCTCGCGCGTCGGCAGCATCCAGATCGTGTGCGGACCTGCGGGCACGAGCAGCGTGCCGATCTTCACGTCGCGCTGACTGTCGAACGTCGTCGCCTCGTCGGCGCCCGGACACCACACGCGTCCGTACGGCACGAGTCGGCCGAAGATCTCGCGGCCGCGCATCGTCGGCCGCCCATACGTGATCGTCACCTCGCTGCCGTCGACGGTGCCGCTGGTCGATTCGTGCGGACTGACGCGGCGCGCTTGGCTCGCGTGCACGACGCCGTTGACGCGTCCCACCAGCTCATCGAGGCGTCCGACACGCCATCGGTTGTGAGGCCGCGCGTGATGGATGATCGTCACCGCCCCGACCGCCGCTGCGACGACGATCACGAATGCGCCGATGAGCGCGAGCTTCAGAGCACGCATTGGTCGCTCCCTTTCGCGTAATATACTGGCCCGAACCGGTTCACGACCCTATGGAGAAGGAAGCCACTCGTCTCGTCCTCGTCGTCGAGGACGAACCGCCCGTTCGACGGCCGCTCGCGAGGATCCTCGAGCTCCACGGCTTCTCGGTGATCTTCGCCGAAACCTCCGACGAAGGCGTCGAAGCGATCAAGAAGCCGAAAGTCATCGCTGCGATCGTCGACCTGCGGCTGCGCCGCGGCACCGGACGCGATGTGATCGCCGCCGCGCCCGCGCACTTGCCAATCCTGATCTTCTCGGGCGTGCCGTCCGAATCCGCCGAGCTCGAGCGCTCGCGTCCCCACACGCGACTGGTCGACAAGCCGGTGTCGCCGATCATGATCGTCAAGACGCTCGAAGAGATGCTCGTCGAAGCCAGACAAGCCTAGCGCGTTCGCACCCTCACAATATATTCATTCCGAGCGCCGAGAGCACGAGCTCGGTGCCGAATTCTGCGGTCGTGTTTCGCAGATCGAGCGTCGGGTTGACCTCGACGACGTCGAGCGAGGTGAGCAGGCCGGAGTCGGCGACGATCTCCATCAGGAGATGCGCTTCGCGGTAGCCGAGGCCGCCGCGGACCGGCGTGCCGACGCCCGGCGCGACCAGCGGATCGCACGCGTCCATGTCGAACGACACGTGAATGCCGGCCGTGCCGTTGCCCGCCAGCCGGACGGCTTCGTCGGCCACCACCGCCATGCCGCGCCGATCGATGTCCTTCATCGTCAACACATGGACGTGTGAGTTGCGAACGGCGGCGCGCTCTTGCTCGTCGAGATTGCGGATGCCGACGAGCACCGTGTGCTCCGGTGACAGCTTCGGTCCCCATCCGCCGATCTCCGCCAGCTCGTGCGGCTCGCTTCCGAGCAGCGCGGCGAGCGGCATCCCATGCACGTTGCCGCTCGGCGAGGTCGCCGGCGTGTTCATATCGCCGTGCGCGTCGACCCAGATCAAGCCGATCGGGCGATCGTGACGTCGCGTCCACTCCGCCGCCGCGGCCACCGAGCCGGCGGCGATGCTGTGATCGCCGCCGAGGACGAGCGGAATCGCATCCTCGGCGAAGGCGCCGAGCGCCCAGGCATACAACTCGCCGCACACGCGCGCGATGTCGTGGATGTATTTCTTCCGCTGATCCTGCTCGTCTTGCGTCTCGGGAATCGGCGTCGGCACATTGCCGCGATCGACGACCGCGTAGCCGAGACGGGTGATGCGATCGGCGAGCCCGGCGACGCGAAACGCCGACGGCCCCATGTCGACGCCGCGCCTGCCGCCGCCGAGATCGAGCGGCGCCCCGATGACGTGCACCGCCTTCATCGTCATCGCGCGCGAACCTTGTAGGTGACCGAGATCCCTTCGTGGCCGGCGGTCACGATCGTCGTGAAGGCGGCACGGTTGTTCTGGATCGCCTCGAGGAAATCACGCATCTCGTCCTTCTTGTTGACGACATTGTGCGCGAGGAACAGGCCGCCGGTCGTGAGGCGCGGGAACACGAGATCGAAGAAGCGCTTGTAGTCGCGCTTCCACGCGTCGAGGAACACGTAGTCGAACTCGCCCGGCACCTTCGGGATCTGCACGAACGCGTCGCCGGCAATCACGCTGACGATGTCGGAGAGGCCGGCGCGGCTGATGTTGCTGGCGGCGCGCCGGGCCCGCGCCGGATCGAACTCGATCGTCGTCAGCCGGCCTCCGGTCTCGCGCAGGCCGAGGCCGATCCAGATCGCGCTGTAGCCTTCGGCGCCGCCGATCTCGAGCGCGTGCTTCGCGCGAGACGATGCGGCCATCAGTCGCAGGAACTCACCGTCTTCCTCGGACACCGACAGCAGATCCTTGTCGACGGCCTTGATGTCCTGCAGCAGCTTGCGGACGTCGGGCGAGACGCCCGATTGGGCCGACGCGACGGCGGCCAGCACCGCGACGCACAGACCGACGGCGAGCACTATGCGGCGAGCCATGCGGCGACCTGCTTTCCCGTCGCGCGACCATCGGCGACGCAGTCGGGGATGCCGACGCCGCGGAATCCGCTGCCGGTGATGAACACGCCGGGCAGCGCCGCGAGACGGCGTTCGATCTTTTCGAGCCGCGCGCCGTGCCCGACCTCGTGCTGCGCGCTCGTCCTGTTCCAACGATACACGCGCGTCAGCAGCGGCTCGCCGGAGATGCCGAGGAGCGGCGTCAGCGCGGAGCGGGCGATCGCGACGAGCTCGGCATCCGAGCGATCGAGCGCCTGCGGATCGCGCGCGCCGCCGACGAACGCGCGGAGCAGGACCGTGTCGGGCGGGGCGCGATGCGGCCACTTCGACGACATCCAGGATCCGGCGAGGATGGTCGATCGTTCGGCGCGCGGCACGACGAATCCCGATCCGTTCAGCGGATGGGCGACGTCGGCGCGCCGAAACGCCAGGATGATGGTGGCGGTCGACGCGTACGGCACTTCGCTGCACAGCTCGGCGAGCGACGAGTCGAGGTCGCGCGCGATCTTCGCCGTCACGTGCGCCGGCGTGGCGAGCACCACGGCGCGAGCGGTGAGCCGCGTCCCCTCCGCCGTGTCGACGGCGAAGCTGCTGTGATCGCACCAGACCACGCGGCGCGCCTCGACGCCGAAATGGATCGCGTCCACCGGCAGCCGGGCGACGAGCGCCTCGACCATCTGGCTCAACCCGCCGGGCAACGATCGGAACGCGCCGTCGGTCGAGCGATTCGAGCCGGCCATCGATCGAAACGCCCGCAGCAGGCTGCCGTGCTGCCGCTCGGCCTGCACGAATCGCGGAAACAGCGCGCGCAGCGACAACCGGTCGACGTCGCCGGCATGGATCCCCGCCAGGAGCGGCTCCGCCAGATACATCGTCGCCTCGCTGCCGAAGCGCCGCGTCATGAAGGCGCCGATCGACTCGTCGCGGTCGTCGGTGCGGCGCGGGACAAAGAGCTCCGCCGCCATGCGCAGCTTGCCGGGCCAGGAGAAGAGCTTCGTCGTGATGAATGGTCCGACGCGGGTCGGGATGCCGAGCACCGAGGAGGCGGGCAGCGGATGGAGCCGGCCGTCGCGCTGGATGTACGCGATCCGCGGCGGCTTGGTCGGCACGAGCGCCTCGCCGAGCCCGAGCGCTTCGCACAAGCGGATCGCGTCCGGCTTCTGCACGAGCAGCGAATCGGGGCCGGCGTCGATCGTGAATCCGTCCACCTGTTCGCTGAGAATCACGCCGCCGGCGCGCCCGCTGCGCTCGACGAGCGCGAAGCGGATGTCTCGCGCGTGCAGCTCGTAGGCGACCGACAGTCCCGCGATGCCGCCGCCGACGATGATCGCGTCAAGCGGCATCGGCGCTGCCGCGAACCAGCGCCTCGAGCAGCGCGATGAAGGTCGGCGACGTGTTGAGCGACCCGGTTCGCCGCAACGCGACGCCGCATTCGCGCGCGGTCGCCGCCGCCTGCACGTCGATGTCGAACAGGATCTCGGTGTGGTCGCAGACGAAGCCGATCGGTACGACCAGCACGCGGCGTGCGCCGGCGGACGCGCGCGCGCGCAGGTGCTCGCCAAGCTCGGGACCCATCCACGGCTCGGGCGTGCGGCCGGCGCTCTGATACGCGATCGTGAAGCGACTGATCCCGGCTCGTTCGGCGACGCCGCGCGCCGTCGCGGCGACTTCGTCGGCATAGTCGTCGCCCGATGCGATCACGCGCAGCGGCACGCTGTGCGCAGTGAACACGACCTCTTCGTCGCTCGCGGGTGTCGACTCGCGCACGCGCTCGGCAAAGGCGTCGAGCAGCAGCGGGTGTGTGGCGAACGATCGCACCGCGTCGAAGCGCACACCGTGGGGGACGACGGCGGTCGCCGCGTCGATGTATTTCTGCACGCTCAAGGTCGAGAACTGCGGGGCGAGCGGAATGCCGAGGATGCGCTCGACGCCGGCCGCCGACAAATCGGCGACCGCGTCGGTGATGAACGGGCGCCAGTTGCGCATGCCGACCGCGACGGCGATCCGCGGGCCGAGCCGCGCGCGGAGCGCCTCCGCTTGCGCGAGCGTGATGGCGGTCAGCGGCGATCGCCCGCCAATGGCGGCATAGTTGTGGTGCATCTCCTCGACCAGCTCGGGCGAGGGCGGACGTCCGCCGCGCACCAACCGCAGGTACTCCGGCATCTCATCGAGCGAGTCGGGCGTGCCGTGCGCCATCAGGAGAACACCAGTCATTCAATTTACAAAGGACAATTGACAATTTACAAAGAAACGCTGACCCACCTCTCGCTTCGTGAATTGTGAATTTTACGAAGCACAATTGGCAATCTACAAAGGAATGCCGACCTACGTCTCGCTTTGTAAATTGTGAATTGTAAATCGTGAATTGCTTGGCCTACTGGCGCGTCTGCTGGTGCACGTAGCGGGCGACCGCCTGCACGTGCTCGACCGGCGTCATCGGCAGGATGCCGTGACCGAGGTTGAAGATGTGTCCCGGCCGCCCGCCCGCGCGATCGAGCACGTCGTCGGTCGCCGCGAAGATGCGCGGCAACGGCGCGAGCAGCACCGTCGGATCGAGGTTCCCCTGGATGGCGCGATCGTCGCCGATCCGCGTCCACGCTTCGTCGAGTGGAATCCGCCAATCGGCGCCGATGACGTCGCCGCCGGCGGCCGCGAGGTCGGACAGGATGGCCGCGGTGCCGACGCCGAAATGAATCGCCGGCACGTCGTAGGCCTTCAGCCGATCGAAGATCGATGTGGTGTGGGGGAGGATGAACTCGCGATAGTCGTCGGCGTTCAAGGCGCCCACCCACGAATCGAACAGCTGCACGGCGTCGACGCCGGCTTCGATCTGCGCGACGAGATACTCGGCGGAGATCTGTGCGAGCAGCGCGCAGAGGCGATGCCACGCCGCCGGATGGCCGTACATCAGCGCCTTGGTGTGCGCGAAGTTGGCCGAGTGCCCGCCTTCGATCGCGTAGGACGCGAGGGTGAACGGCGCGCCGGCGAAGCCGATGAGCGGCACGCGGCCGCCCAGCTCGCGCGTGATCTGCCGGACCGCCGTCAGCACCACCGCGAGCGCGTCGCGCGGCTCGAAGCGGCGGAGTCGATCGATGTCGTCGACGCCGCGCAGCGGATTCTCGATCGCCGGCCCTTCGCCTTTGACGAAATCGAACCGCACGCCCATCGGCTCGAGCGGCAGCAACAGATCGGAAAACAAGATGGCGGCGTCGACCTCGATGCGGCGCACCGGCTGCAGCGTGACTTCCGTGGCGAGATCCGGCGTGCGACAGAGGTCGAGCAGCGAATAGCGCTCGCGCAGCGCGCGGTACTCCTGCATGTACCGCCCGGCTTGCCGCATGAACCAGACCGGCGTCGCATCGACCGCCTGCCGGCGGCAGGCGTTGAGGAATCGGGAGCCCGACGTGCTCAGTGGGATTCCTTGAGGAGCAGATTGTGCGCGAGGCCGACCAGATCTTCCAGCCAGAGCGGCTTGAAGCGCAGTTCGGCTCCCAGCGTTCTCAACTCCGTGGAGATTTCGTCTTCGAGGAAGTAGTCGCCGGTGACGATCGCCACCGGCGTGTCGCGGGCCGTTTCGTCGGCGCGCAGGCGCCGCAGAAACCCGAGACCGTCGATCAGCGGCATCCGGAGGTCGAGGATGATTGCATCCGGATGGAGCGTCGATGCGTCGTTCAGCCCGAGCTCGGCGCTGAGCGCCGTATGCACGACGAATCCTTCGAGCCGAAGCATCCGGGCGAACGTTTCGGTCACTCCCTCGTCGTCGTCCACGATCAGAATGGTGGCAGTCGCCTTCTCGGCGAGAGGTGCGGCGGGCACAGACCGTCCATTTTACCCGAGCCCGACGGTTTCTGAACCGGACCGGCGACGACTATTTTTTCCGTGACTCTCTGAGCGTGTGATACTTAGGGCGGGTCCCGTCGCGTGGCGCGCCCCTCGCGAGCGCCGTGAGCTCGCGGCGACGGCGTGTGATTCCCTGAACCATGCGATTCTGTCGCGTGTTACGCTAAGGGGTTTCATCCACTTATCGACTCGCTGGAGGCCGTTGGTGAGCCCGATCCTGGTGCGCCCGGTGCGCGAACAGCTCGAGCACGACCGAATCGTTCGTCAGCTGCAGGCCAAAGCCCGCCGCCGTTTCGAGGCGGCCATCAATCCCGGTAACGAGCAGAACGTTCCGATCAAGACGGCCGGGGGACCGATGTATCCCGATGTGCTGCTCTGCTCACAAGATCGCGGCCGCCGGCTGCAAGCGATCGTCGAGGTCGAGACCGGCGAGTCGGTGAATCATCTCGAGGCGCTCGCGCAGTGGGCGCCGTTCTCGCGGATGCGGGTGTCGTTCCATCTCTACGTGCCCGCCAATATGGTCGACGTCGCGCGGCGATTGTGCGACGACAACCAGATTCACGTGAACGAGATCTGGAGCTACCACGCGGTCGGCGACCAGGTGCGTTTCACCCTGATGCATCGGAGCCGCGAACTGCCGGCGCCGCCGCCTCCTCCGAGGCCGGCGGTCCGCCGCAGCGCGGCGCCGCGGCCGACGGCCGCCAGGCGCAGCAAGCCGGCGCCTCGCGCGGCGAAGAAAAGCCGCGCCGCGAAGCCGGCGCGCCGGGCGCGTCCCCAGAAACGCAGATAACGACGTCAGGCCGTGCTGTCGGTCCGCATTTCTCGCGACAAACGCGGCTACGAGTACTTCCAACTCGTGCACGCGCTCGCGACGCGCCGCGGCAAGATGCGGCAGCGCGTTCTCTACTGGTATCGCACGCCGCCCAACATCAAGATCGGCCGCGAGCCGTTCGACGAGACGGTGCGGCGAACGCTCGAAGCGCAGTATCCCGACGTCACCTTCAACTGGGAGGCGTTGCGCAACACGCCGATGCCGCCGCCGTCGGCAGACTATTGGCGCGAAAAGCGGCGTGCCGAGAAGTTGAGCCGGCAGCTTCGCGCGGGCACGGTGGCCGACGACGAGGGGGAGGCGACGGAGACGGTGGCGGGCGCCGCCGAGGGTGGCGTCGCCGGGCGCGAGAGCGTCGCCGCGTCGACCGCCGGCGACGTCGACGCGCCGCCGACCGTGATCGAGGCGGTCATCGCGAGCGGGCCGTCGAACGGCGTCATGATCGTGGAGACCGAAGCGGTGGGTGAGTCGCCGGCGGTGGCCGAGCCGTCTGCGGTGACGCCGGATGCGGGGCGGGCGGAAGGACACCGCCGGCGGCGTCGCCGCCGAGGTCGGGGACGTCAGCCGGCAGCGCCTGGTGCGACAGGCGACGCCGCGATCCAGACTTTCGAAGTCGAGCCATCGTCTACCGAAGATGCACGCGAGGGACCGCCGTCGGACGAGGACGGCGAGTTATAATCTGCCTATGATTTTGCAAAAAAACGGGTTCTGGTCCGCGGCGATGCTCGCGGGCCTGACGGCGGCGCTCTCCGCGCAGACACCGGCCGCCCCGGCGCCGGCGACCCCCGCTGCGGTGCAGCAGGCCTCGCAGAATCCGACCTTCCGCGTCACCGTTGATCTGGTGACGACCGACGTCCTGGTGCGCGACGAGCGGGGCAATTTCGTGCCCGACTTGCGGAAAGACGATTTCGAGGTCTACGAAGACGGCGTGCTGCAAGACATCTCGTCGATGACCGTCGTGACCGGCGGGCGTGTGACGAACGCGCTCCTGCCGCCGCCGCCGCCGCCGCCCGAGGGGATCATTCTCCCGCCGACGAAGCCGCGGAACGACGTGTCGGGCCGCATCTTCGTGTTCTTCGTCGACGATCAGCATCTGCAGTTCCACAATACCGGCCGCGTCCGTCAGCTGTTCGAGAAATTCCAGAAGGAGCTGCTGCACGACGGCGACATGTGGGGCATGGTCTCGAGCGGACCCTCGTCGCTCTCGATTCAGATGACCTACGACAAGCAGCGCTTCGGGGAAGCGATCAAGAAGATCACCGGGAACGAGCTGAAGCCCGAGGACATCATCAACTCATCGTCGGGCCCGGGCGGGCCGAGCGAGGTGCGGTATCGCGCGCGCGTCGCCTTCTCGACGGTGGAGGAGACGCTCAACAACCTCGAGGCGGTGCACAACCGCCGCAAGGCGCTCATTTACGTGAGCGACGGCTACGACTTCGCGCCGTTCCAGGCCTCGCGCCTCGGCCTGATGGATCCGACGTCGCCGTTCGCGCAGAACGAGTTCGCGCGGCAGCAGAACCAGCAGGCCGCACAGAGCGCCACGGACAACGGCACCGACGCGCCCGACCCGACGCGCGATACCGACGGCAAGCGGCAGAACGAGGAGTTCGCCGACGCCGACCTGGCGCGCGAGCTGTGGGATCTGACGCGCACCGCGAATCGCGCCAACGTAACGATCTACACGCTCGATCCGCGCGGCCTCGTCGGTCCGCTGTCGGATCTCGACGACAACGTCGACCCGCAGCAGTGGGGCGAGTTCATCCGCAAGTCGCAGGACAGCCTGCGGGTGCTGGCCGAGGAGACCGGCGGCCTGGCGGTCGTCAATCAGAACGACTTCGGCAAGGCGCTGAAGCGCATCGACGCCGAGACGAGCGACTACTACGTGCTGGGCTTCTATTCGAAGAATCCGGATCCGCTGCGGAAACGGCGCGCGCTCGAAGTCAAGGTGAAGCGGCCCGGCGTGCAGCTGGTGTTCCGCAAGGAATATTCGATCAAGCCGCTGCCGGCGCCGGTCGCGACGAAACAACAGTAGCGGCGCTACTTCACGTCCGACTTCATTCGCCTCACGACAGCCTTCGCGAGCCGCTTCCTTCCGACCGCCTCGTCGAGGACTGCGGCTCGCGCGCGCGAGACGGCGTCCGCCAGGTACCCGTCGTCGACGTCGGCGCCGACGAACTCGATGCCGAGCCGCGCGCACGCGACCGCGGTGCTCCCCAGACCCGTGAACGGATCCATCGCCAGGCGCACCCTCGAAAGTCCGTGGAGCCGGAGACATTGTTCCGGCAACCGGTCCGGAAATGTCGCCGGATGCGGGCGATCGCGATCGCGGCGCTGGATCGTGTCGTAGGGAATGAACCAGGTGTTGCCGCGGCAGCGCACGCCGTCGGCGGCGCCGCGCCACCGCGTGACGTTCGATTGATCCTGATACGCAACGCCGAGCGACAGGCGATCGAGCGGCGTCGCCCCGTGCGGCGTGAAGTGGAAGATGAATTCGTGGCAGTCGTTCAGGAACCGGTCGCTATTGATCGGCTTGTAATGGCCGACGGCGAGGTCGCGCGTCAGTCCGGCCGCCGCCCCGGCCAGACGTTTTTCGATTGCGATCGATTTCACCCAGTGGATGATGTTCTGGAGCCGCAGATGCGATCGCACCGTCTGGGCGACGTCGAGCGCGGTCCACGGATCGCTCGGCTTGGCGCCGACATTCAGGAACAGCGAGCCGTCGGCCGCGAGCACGCGCGCGGCCGCCGCGACCCAGCGGTTGGTCCATGCGAGGTACTCGGACCGCGACAACGTATCCTGATACGTGCCGTAGCGAATCCCGAGGTTGTAGGGCGGCGAGGTGACGATGACGTCGACGCTGTGCGCAGGAAGCTGGGTGAAGACGTCGAGGCAATCGGCGTGATAAAAGCGGAGCGCGGCGTTCGCGCGGCCGGCGACTTTCTCGAACGGTTTGAGCAGGACAGCCATGCTGTCTGCTGTTTTCGGCTCGGACGAGGTGCGGCGTTAGGTCCCGAACGTGCAGGAAAGGCACAGCGGCGTGACGAAACCGTCACGCCACGAGCGGGACGGACGTCAGGAGGCTCTCGACGCGGTGTTGACGGCGAAGGGAGCAATCAGCCGTTCGGCCGCGACGGTGTGATTGCGGCGATGGCTATGGCTCGCGCAGGCTTGACCTTTTTCCTCGACGTAGGCGACTTCGCGACTCGTCGCCACTTCGCGATATTTGCCGATCACGCATCCACACGCCAATGTCGTGAAGCCAAGAAGCCGAACGAGACTCATCATCGGATCGCCTCTCTCTTCTCTCTGCAACGTCGCTGAGCAACTTCTGTACCGATGAGCTCGCGCAGCGCTCTCACTTTCACATATCGGCATCCTTTGGCTCGTTCCGCAGTTGCGATCGTCGTCGTGATGCTCGCCGCCGGCGTCGCGCGCGCCCAAGACAGAAATCGGGTGCCGAGCGAAATCCTGAGAGAGCCGCCGGTCCGCGCGGCGATCGAAGCGGTGCGGGCGAACGAGCCCCAGGCCATCGAGGAGCAGATCCGGTTCTGCGAGATTGCGGCGCCGTCGTTCAAGGAGGCGGCGCGCGGTGAGCTCGTTCGCCAGCAGTTTCAGCAGCTTGGCCTTCGAAACGTGCGAGTCGATCGCGTCGGCAACGTGATCGGCGATCGTCCCGGCGCGGGACTTCATCCCCACGTCGTGTTGTCGGCGCACCTCGATACCGTGTTTCCGGAGGGGACCGACGTGACGGTTCGCCGCGACGGCGCCGTGCTGCGCGGCCCCGGCATCGGCGACGACTGCCGCGGGCTGGCGGTGATGATCGCGGTCATTCGGGCGCTTCGCCAGGCGAACCTGCAGACGCCCGGCACCATCACGTTCGTGGCGACCGTCGGGGAGGAGGGGCTGGGCGATCTCCGCGGCGTCAAGGAGTTGTTCGGCGTCAGCGGACGGCGCGCCGACAGCGATCGCCCGCAAACCGACATCGATCGATTCGTGTCGATCGACGGCACCGGCCTCGGCATCACCAACGTCGGCGTCGGCAGCATCCGCTATCGCGTCACCTTCAAGGGGCCGGGCGGCCACAGCTTCGCCGCCTTCGGCCTCGCGAACCCGATCGACGCCATGGGACGCGCGATCGCCAAGGTTGCGGAGCTCCAGGTCCCGAAGGATCCGAAGACGACGTTCAATGTCGGCAGGGTGGGAGGCGGCACGTCGGTGAACGCGATTCCGTCGGAGGCGTGGATGGAAGTCGACTTGCGTTCGTCGGATCGCGCCGCGCTGTCGTCACTCGACATGCGGTTCCTGCGGCTGGTGGACGCCGCCGTCGTCGAGGAGAACGAACGGTGGCGCACGCCGCGTCTCCTCAGCGTGGCGAAAGAGCGCGTCGGCTTTCGACCCGCTGGAGTGACCGCCGCCGATTCGTTGATCGTGCGGACGGCCGACGCCGTGAATCAGGCGCTCGGGTTGCCGGTCGTGTTGACCGAGAGCTCCACCGACGCGAACATTCCGATGAGCCTGCGCATTCCGGCGATCACGATCGGCTCCGGCGGGCGCGGGATCGACGCACACTCGCTCGCCGAGGCGTTCGACGTGACCGACTCGGTCCGCGGCACCGAACGCGCGCTGCTCCTCACGATCGCCCTGGCGCGCTGACCTTCAACCGCTCGAATCGCTCGAGATCGACGCTGCGCTGCTTGCGGGCGGCGTGCCGGGCGGAGTAGACGCGGGCGAGCAGTCCCAGGTGCACGACGCCGACGACCGACACTTCGAGCCGTACCGGATCGGCGAACAGCACCGGGATGAAATTCGCGATCGTCGCGAGCGCGAAGTAGATCGAGAAGAGCGGGTCGAGTCCGCCCCCCGCGTACGCCTTTCCGTACGCCATCGTCGTCCGCTCCCATTCGCGCGCGCCTTCGTCGTAGAAGACCTGCAGATAGCGCCCGACGCGCTCGACGCCGGTATGGAGCTGAAACACGACCTCGAACACGACGGCGAGCAGGAGCAGCGGCAGCAGCGTGGCCACGGGGAGCGCGGCGAGCGACGCGGTGGCAATCGCAGTGGCCGCCCAGACGGCGAATCCCGCGATCACCAGCGTCAAGCGGAGCGATCCGCGTTGGCCGATCGTCGCGCGAAGCGCCCGGTATTCCTCGAGTTCACGCGGCGTCATCACGGCTCCTGCAGGGTTCGGCCTCTTCTGTCGATAAGAGTAAAGATAAAAGGCGGCGGATGTCGGTCGGCATTGTGGCACAGCCCTTGGTTAGGGCTCAGGTGAAATGGGCGACGGCCCGTAATTCCCTTGCGCTCTATGAATTGTCTGCTACAATCACCTCCGTCGGGCCAACAGCAAATTTTGCGGATCGGGTGATTCCAGGTGAACAAAAAATTCTGGGTTGGACCTCTTGCGCTCGCGAGTCTCTTCTGTATCACGGTCGCCTCGGCCGAGGCGGCGCCGCCGCGCAAGAAGACGACAGCCACGAAACCTGCTGCGGCACGCGTCGCCGCGTCGGCGGCTGCCAAGGCGACTCCAGCCAAAGCGACCTCACCTGCCGTAAAACGCGCGAGCCTCTATTCCGCTGAACGATCACTGAGTCGCAAGGCCACACTGGCGCGCGCCCGCGCCGTCGCGACCGCGCGCGAGATGGCCGACACGGTCCTGCCGCGCTACAAGGTCGATGCGAGCGGCGACCTGGTGCCGGATGTTCGCGCCGCCGCCGCCATCATCTACAACCCCGAGACGAACGAAGTGCTCTGGGAAGAGAACTCGCAGAGCCAGCGTTCGATCGCCAGCATCACCAAAGTGATGACGGCCACCGTCTTCCTCGAGAACAACCCCGATCTCACGCAGCCGGTCACCGTCGCGAAGAGCGACGTCTTCCAGGCTTCGACGACGCACTTGAAACTGAACGACAAGGTCACGGCCGACGATCTCCTGCACCTGCTGCTGATCGCCTCCGACAACGCCGCGGCGCGCGCGCTGGCCCGCGTATCGCCGCAGGGCACGGAAGGCTTCATCGTGCGGATGAACGAGAAGGCCGCCGAGCTCGGTCTCCAGAGCACCAGTTACGCGGATCCGTCCGGCCTGCTGTCCGACAACGTCTCGTCGGCCTACGACATGGCGCGCCTGATCACCCACGCGTCGCAGGACGAGCGGATCTCCTCGATCATGCGGACGCAGGAGTACACGGTCTATACGGCGAACCATCGCGTGCTGACGTTCCACAGCACGAATCACCTGCTCGGCCGCGAGGATGTCGACGTACGGGCGGGCAAGACCGGTTTCATCTCCAAGGCCGGCTACTGCCTGGCGACGCTGCTGCGTCTTCCGAACAACGGTCCGCAGGTTGCGGTCGTCGTCCTCGGCGCGCGCTCGAACGCGGGCCGCTTCATGGAAACGCGCAATCTGTTCGGCTGGCTGTCGGTGAAGGCATCGACCCTCTTCGCGACGAAAACCGCGGTCCCGCAGCCGGCCCAGTAAGACCTATCCGACGTACCCTCGCTGAATCGCTGCCGCGTCGAGCGGCAGCGTCGCGATCGCATCCACCGACACCATCACCGGACGACTGGCGTGACGCCCGTCGTACGCCTTCAGGTAACGCCGGCAGACGTCGCACGCGTAGACACGATAGCGTCCGTCGCGCGTCGCAAACGACGTGATGAGCGCGCGATCGTCGTTCGTGCAGAACGGGCAGGCGAGCGCGTCGAACGCCCACTGCGCGAGGCAACGGCCGCAGATGAGCCGGCGATCGGCGGAGGGAGTGATCACCGCGAAGTCGGTTTCCCAGCCGCAATACGGACAGTGGCCGTGCGGCCACGGCGGCAGATCCGCCCGCTGCATGAGCACCTCGGCGCATCGCGCGAGAAACGGCCGGAGCGCCAGCACCAGCACCTGATCGAGCGCCGCCGGCAGATCTTCCGGCACGCGTTGCCGTGGATCGCCGCCGTCCACGCCCGAGGTCGCCTCGTACCAGTGCGCGACGATCGATTCGAGCCGGTTGTCGCGGCCGAGCGCGACGATCGCCGCATGATCCAGGCTCTCGAGGGCATCGAAGCGGCGAAGGATGTCGGCGGTCTGGCGGAGCGTCAATCGAAAGTCGCTCCATTCGAGTGGGATGTCCGTGAAGCGGACGACCGGCCGGCCGGCGCTGTGCTGCGAGCGGAGCCATTCCGCGTCGGCCTGGATCCAGGGCAGCGGCACCCGCGACTGGACGCGCCGGTGCATCTCGATCAGCGCAATCTGCATGTCGACGGCCGCCGCCAGATCCGGCTGCGCGGTTTTCAGCTCTCTGAGCTCGACGATTTCGCGCGGCTCGGCGCGTGCGGGTCGAGGCGGACGGTCCATCACGTGCGATTGTACTTGGCCCAGCTACAATCGGGAGGCTGATGGGATCGCAGCTGCGAGAGAAACAGTCGCCGGCGCTCGCCGAAAGCCTCGGCCGGCCCGACGTCGACGTCGCCACGCCGGCAGCAGCGGCAGTCGGCAGGAGCCGCACGCGAAAGCCTGCCGGCAGCGTGATGATCATCGGCTCCGAGGCGGTGCCGTTTGCGAAGACCGGCGGACTCGCCGACGTGCTCGGCGCGCTGCCGCCGGCGCTGGCGCGCCTCGGCTGGTCGGTCACGCTGGTCGTTCCCCGCTACCGCGGCGTCACGACCGGGACGCTGGTCGAGCACATGCCGCTGACCGTCGGGGCGTACGCCGCCGACGTCCACTTCTACGAGGCGCCGCTCGAGTCGGGGGCCCGCGCGCTCCTCGTCGACGTGCCCGACCTCTTCGATCGCGAGGCGCTCTACACCGTCGACGGCGTCGACTACGCCGACAACGCGCGCCGCTTCGCGGTTCTGGTGCGCGCTGCTCTGGAATATTCCGCGCGGCACAACGAGCGGGCGCCGGTGATTCACGCGCACGACTGGCAGGCCGGGCTCGTGCCGGTCTACCTGCGGACGATGTACGCCTCGCATCCGATCCTCGGCAATGCCGCGACGGTGTTCACCATTCACAACCTCGCCTATCAGGGGCTCTTTCCGCCGGACTGGTTGCCGCGCCTCGATCTGCCGTGGGATCTCCTGTCGATCGATCGCCTCGAGTACTGGGGCAAGATCAGTTTCATGAAGGGCGGCATCAACGAGTCGGACATCATGACGACCGTCAGCCGCCGGTATGCGGAGGAGATTCAGACGCCGGCGTTCGGCTTCGGGTTCGACGGCATCTTGCGCCGCCGAGCCGCCGATCTCGTGGGCATCCTGAACGGCATCGATACGAAGGAATGGGATCCGGCGAACGATCGGTTCCTGCCGGCGCCTTATGACGCGAGCGATCTGAGCGGCAAGCGCCTCGCGAAGCGCGAGCTGCTCTCGCGGTACGGCCTGGCGAACGACGACGCGGCGCTGGCGCGACCGCTCTTCGGGATGATTTCGCGAATGGTCGACCAGAAAGGCTTCGACCTGCTCGCAGCGCTCGGCGATGAGCTCGCGGCGCTCGACGCCTCGTGGGTCGTGCTCGGCACCGGCGACACGCGCTATCAGGATTTCTGGTTGGCGCTCGCGGCGCGCCATCCCGATCGAATTGCGGCCCAGGTCGGCTTCGACGAAGGGCTGGCGCACCTGATCGAAGCCGGCGCCGACATCTTCGTCATGCCGTCGAAGTTCGAGCCGTGCGGCCTCAATCAGATGTACAGCTTGCGGTACGGCACCGTGCCGGTCGTGCACTCGGTCGGCGGGCTCGCTGATACCGTGCGCGACTACGCGCCGCGCGACACGAAGTCGACGGGATTCGTCTTCACCGACTACTCGGCGGCGGCGCTTCGCGACGCGTTGACGCGGGCTCTGGAGCTGTTTCGCAACCACGCGCGCTGGAAAGCCCTGCAGCTTGCCGGCATGCGGCTTGATAACTCATGGGACCGTTCCGCAAAAGAGTACGTCAGAATATACGAGCGCGCGCTGCGCGCCCGCTCGACCAGGGGCTAGGGATTTCGGGATTGGGGACCAGGGCTTACCTCTCCCAGGAGCATCGATGGCTGACAACGACAACGTGCAAACCTTTACCGACGCCAACTTCGACGAGTCGGTGATCAAGTCGGCGGCGCCGGTGCTCGTCGATTTCTGGGCGCCGTGGTGCGGCCCATGCAAACGGCTGGCGCCGACCGTCGATGCGCTCGCGGCTGAGTACGCCGGCCGCGTCATCGTCGGCAAGGTCAACGTCGACGATAACCCCGACACGGCATTCAAGTTCCAGATTCGCGGCATTCCGGCGCTCCTCATTTTCAAGGACGGCAAGGTCGTCGACCAGGTCGTCGGGCTCGCGCCGAAGGACCACATCAAGGAAGTGCTCGACAGGTACGTGACCGTGGCTGGCGCGGGCGCCGGCGCGGGAAAAAACGTCGCGTGATGGCGTCACCGCGCAACGTCGTCATCATCGGGTCGGGACCGGCGGGGTTGACCGCCGCGCTCTACACCTCCCGAGCCAACCTGCAACCGCTGCTCATCGAAGGCGTCGAGGCGGGTGGTCAGCTGATGCTGACCACCATGGTCGAGAATTTCCCCGGACATCGCGACGGCATCCTTGGCCCCGATTTGATGGGCGAGATGCGCTCGCAGGCCGAGAAATTCGGCACCGAGATCATCCAGGGCGACGTCGCCGAGGTCGATCTGTGTTCGTCGCCGATCGTCATCAAGACCACCGAGCGGGAATACCTCACGCGCACGCTGATCATCGCGACCGGCGCGTCGGCGAAGCTCCTCGGGCTGCACGCGGAACGGCGGCTGATGGGACACGGCGTCTCGACCTGCGCGACGTGCGACGGCGCCTTCTTCCGCAACGAGGAGATCGCGGTCGTCGGCGGCGGCGATTCGGCGATGGAAGAGGCGATCTTCCTGACGAAGTTCGCGAGCAAGGTGACGGTGGTCCATCGCCGATCGACGCTGCGGGCATCGAAGATCATGCAGGAGAAGGCGCGCGCGAATCCGAAGATCGCCTGGCTGCTCGATTGCGAAGTCGAGGACATCGACGACGGCGGGACCGGCGAAGTGAAGTCGATGACGGTGAAGAACAATCAGACCGGCGCGCGTACGGTGGTGCCGTTGAGCGGCGTGTTCGTCGCCATCGGCCACACGCCGAATACGTCGCTCTTCCGCGGCCAGATCGAGGTCGACGCGAACGGCTACATCATCACGCACGACGGCGCCAAGACGAGCGTCAACGGCGTCTTCGCGTGCGGCGACGTCCAGGATCACATCTACCGGCAGGCCATCACGGCCGCCGGATCAGGCTGCATGGCCGCGCTCGACGCGGAGCGGTATCTCGAAGGCGTGCCGGAGCACCTGCAGACGACCTAAAGCGTTTCCGGTTTCGTATAGCGGTACGTAAGTTTCGTATCGCCGTGCGTAGGCCGGTCCTTCCGGACCCGGCTCGAGGCAGGTCTGGAAGACCCGCCCACACGCGACTCTCGAAATCGAAACCGCTGCAGCCGCCTACTTCGCGGCGCAGTACTGCTTCAGCGCCTCGATTGGGTTGACGACGCCCGGTGGATCGGGGAAGTCGGGCGTGATGCTGATCGACATCCGCTTGATCCGCATCGCCATGTATTCGCTGTCGGCACAGAGCGACCGCGAGAGCTTCGACAGCGTAATCGTCGATCCCAGGTAGAGGATCGCGTCGAACTGATCCTCCATCGGTCCGCCGCTCTCGCGCCCGAAGCGGTAGAACCCCGCCGACACGGCTCCAAGACGCGTCCCCTTCGTCATCGCGAGCGACGGCACCGGCCAGGACGCAACGTCGGGTTGCACGACTCGCAGATCGCCGGCCTGCATGTGCGTCCAGATTCGGAAGATATCAGGCTGCACCGCGGCGCCGAGCCGCGTGGTGAGATTCGTCGCCCCGGGCGGTGGCTGACGCGTCAGGTGTCCTTCCCCGAACACGAGCAGCGCGCGGCGCTTTTTCGACAGCACCTCGCGCTGAATCAGATCCGCGGCGAACGGGTCGCGCGCGAATCCGAGTTGTGTCGCCTGTTCCCGCGACGCAATCGTGTCCCAATCGACCGGCGGATCGCCGAGCAGCACGCGCAACCGCCGCTCGGCCGGCAGCTTTTGATTGATGTCGCGGACGGCCCTGAAGAACTCCTCGTAGATTGGCACGTCCCACGTGGGGGCGTCGATCGTGGTGTCCTGCCACGCGTGACGAAGCTCGCGATCCGGCACCGATTCCCCGCGGATGAAGCGATCCATCACGTCCTGGTACCGTGCGGTGCCGGACTCGACGACGATGTCGTTGACGAGAGTGGGGAACCGGGGATCGCGAATCAACTTCAGCCGGAAGGAGTGGCCCTGCTCGTTGTTGTGCCGCCCCTCGCTGAGGGCGACGATCGAGTGAGTCTTGAAGGCGTCGAGAATTGCGTCAACGGGATTGAGCGGCACGGCCGGCGTCGGCGGCGTCTGGCCGGCGGCCACTGCCGCCAGGACGATCACCATCGTCACCGCTGCGAGGCTCGATCTTGTCCGCATGATGGTCTCTCCCCGGCGGCCAGCGTCACGCCGGCTTGCGTCTGGACTGCTGGACTTACCAGAGCCACCTCGAATCGCCGCTCGTCGGTCTCGGGGGTGACCCCCGCCTTGCCTTGAGTCCGTAGCCGACCGACGACGGCTACGGTGAGGGCTTTGGCGCCGTGCGCGTGCCCGGACATTTCTACCCGGACGCATTTGAGTTCCGGAAAGTTCGCCGGTTCGCCTACTCGATCCAGCCGCCGCCGACGACGAGGTGGTCGTCGTACATGACCAGCGCCTGACCCGGAGTGACCGCGATCTGCGGCGTGTCGAAGATCATCTCCGCGCGTCCGCCGCCGAGCGATCGAACCGCACCGGGCGCTGGGGGGTGCCGATGTCGGATTTGCGCGGTGACGCGGCGTCGCGCCGCCGGCTCGGGCGCAATCCAATTGACGTCGGTTGCCACGACCGTCGTGCGCTCGAGGGAGCCCTTCGGGCCGACGACGACGGTCGCGTCGACGGGGCGGAGCTCGAGGACATATAACGGCGTACCGGTCGGAGACGAAATGCCGAGCCCCTTGCGCTGACCGATCGTGAAGCGATGGATGCCCTCGTGGCGCGCGAGCACGCGGCCGGTCTCGTCGACGATGACGCCGTCGCTCACGGTGTCACCGGCGCGGCCGCTCACGAACGCCGCGTAGTCATCATCGGGCACGAAGCAGATTTCCTGGCTGTCGGGCTTGTCCGCGACTGGCAGGCCATGGCGTCGCGCGTACGCGCGCACGTCGGCCTTTGGCAGATCGCCGACCGGGAAGATGGCGCGCGCCAGTTGATCCTGCGTGAGGGCAAACAGGAAGTACGACTGATCCTTGGTCGGATCGGCGCCTCGTGCGAGCTGGTAGCGGCCGGTCGCCTCATCGCGGATCACGCGTGCGTAGTGGCCGGTGGCGACCGCGTCGGCGCCAAAGCCGCTCGCGCGCTCGACGAGCGTCGCGAATTTCAGCTCGCTGTTGCAGCGCGCACACGGCAGCGGCGTCCGTCCATTGGTGTACTCACGCACGAAGTTCGAGACGACGTGATCGTCGAACTGCCGCTCGAGATTGAGGACGTAATGCGGGATGTCGATGGCGGCGGCGACGCGCCGCGCGTCGTGGAGATCGTCGAGCGTGCAGCAGCGGCCGAAGGTCCGCTCGCCGCCGCTGTGATCGTAGAGCTGCATCGACAGACCGATGACGTCGTGGCCTTGCTCGGCCAGCACCGCCGCGGCCACCGACGAATCGACGCCGCCCGACATCGCGACCGCGATCCGCATTTTCAGAGGTCAACCACGACGGCACGAAGGGGCGAAGAAGGCAAAACCACGAAGGCACGAAAACACGAAGACATACCAACCACGAAGGCACGAAGACACGAAGACATATTCCGGACTTGGAGCGAAACCAATTTGTTCTTCGTGCCTTCGTGTCTTCGTGGTGAGCCAGCCTCTTCTTCGTGCCTTCGTGTCTTCGTGGTGACCATCTTCTTCGCGCCTTCGTGTCGTCGTGGTTCTATCCCGCTTTGCGCGTCAGCCGCCGCAGCTTTTCCACGAGTCCCGGTAGCACCGCCACGACGCGATCGATCTCCTCGTCGGTCGAAAACAGTCCGAGGCTGAAGCGGAGCGAGTTCTGCGTTCGATGCGACGGCAGTCCCATCGCGCGCAAGACGTGCGACGGTTCGAGCGTGCCTGACGAACAGGCCGATCCGGTCGAGACCGCGATCCCTTCGAGATCCAGGGCAATCAGCAGGCTCTCGGCTTCGACGCGGTCGAAGCTGATGTTGGTCGTGTTCGGCACGCGGCGATCGCGCGCGCCATTGATCGCCGTACCGGGGACGGCGGCGAGAATCGCCGTCTCGAGCCGATCGCGCAGGGCGCCGACGCGCGCCGATTCCTGCGGCAGCTTCGCGATCGCGAGATCGGCGGCGACGCCCATGCCGACGATTGCCGGGACGTTCTCGGTGCCAGCGCGCCGGCTGCGCTCGTGCTTCCCACCGGTGAGGAGTGGCAGCATGCGCGTTCCCCGCTTGATCCAGAGCGCGCCCGTGCCTTTCGGTCCGTTGAACTTGTGCGCCGACAGCGACAGCAGATCGACCGAGAGCGCGCGGACGTCGATCGGAATCTTGCCGACCGTCTGCACCGCATCGCTGTGCATCAGCGCACCGTGCGCTTGCGCGATCGCCGCGATCTCGGCGATCGGTTGCATGGTGCCGATCTCGTTGTTGGCGTGCATCACCGACACGAGCGCGGTGTCGTTGGTCACCACCTCGCGCACGCGATCGGGATCGACGACGCCGGTATGATCGACCGGAATCAGCGAAGTGCGCCATCCTCGTCGCGCGAGCGCCTTCAACGTATTGAGCACCGCTTCGTGCTCGATCGCGCTGGCGACGAGATGCCGCCGCGGCGTGGCCTCGAGCGCCTCGGCGACGCCGCGGATCGCGAAGTTGTCCGACTCGGTGCCGCCGCTCGTGAACACGATCTCGGACGGCTCGCCGTGGACGAGCGTCGCGAGCGAGCCGCGCGCGGCATCAATCGCCGCCTTCGCCCGCTGACCGAAGTGATGCACGCTCGACGCGTTGCCGAACTGCTCGCGCGTCGCGCCGACGACCGCGTCGATCACCTCCGGCGCGAGCGGAGTGGTGGCGTTGTAATCAAGGTAGACCCTCATGCCGATATACACCCTCGTGCCGAGAACTTTTGATGTTATCACCGACCTCCCGTTGAGCTCGATCGACCGTAACCCTCGGCGCAGCAAGGACTAGACAACGTACAGGGGCTTCCATATACTGGCAGCAATTTCGGCCCGGGCGCACGTCACCGACGCGCGCGGTCACCGGAAACACGAGACCCGGAGGAGAAGATGTGGAAGCGCGATGAAGCCGTCCGACCAACGAGCGGACAACCGGCGGGGGCGCCACAGCCGACCGTTCAACATTCGGCGGGGGTGCCGGTCTCCCGTCCTGAGTCCAGCCATGGCATGGAGAAGGACATCGTGAACATCGGCAAGTCAGTTGTCATCAAAGGGGAGTTGAACGGCAGCGAGGACCTGACGATCGAAGGTCAAGTCGAAGGGACGATTCAGCTCCGCGAGCACGTGCTCACGATTGGTCCGAACGGCCGCATCAAGGCGCAGGTCTTTGCGAAGTCGGTCATCGTCCTCGGCGAGGTGAACGGCAACGTCACCGCCAGCGACAAGGTCGACATTCGCGACAACGGATCGGTTGACGGCGATATCGTCTCGCCGCGTGTGGCGATTGCCGAGGGCGCACACTTCCGCGGCAGCGTCGACATGCAGCGTAAAGCCACTCCGCCGCCGCAGGCGCAGAAGCCGGCCCCGCAGCAGGCTTCCGCCGCTCCACCGGCAGCCCAACCCGCGGCCGCGCCGACGGCAGCGGCTGCTGCGGGACAGCGCGTATGAGATGGGACTGTTAGATCGGATTGCACCTCGGAAGATCGAACCCGACACGGCCGTCGCGACAGCGGTGGCCGACGATCCCGTATTCGCCACCAAGGCGCTCAGAAAGTTTCTCACCTACCTGACGTCGCGATCGTCTCCGGCGCTGCTCGATCTGGGCCCGGTCGTCGGCAGCAACGTCAGTTTCTTCGGTGAACAGCTCGGCTGCAAGATTTTCGTCGAGGACGTCTACGCCGATCTGGAGCGTCACATTCGGGAAGGGCGGCTCGACGCCTTTCCCGCGTTTCTCAAGACGCGATTTACGGAAGAGACGTCGGCCGTCGACGGCATTTTGTGCTGGGATCTGATCGATTACCTCGATCGCCAGTCGGCGCAGGCGCTCGCCGATCAGTTGACGCGCATGCTCCGGCCCGAAGGGGCGCTGCTCGGCTTCTTCGGCACCGCCCAGCCGCGCGACACGCGCTACACGAAGTACATCATCGTCGACGATGTGAACTTGAAGCACCGTCCGTATCCGGCGTCGCGCGGCCGGCAATCGATTCTGTTGAACCGCGACATCATCCGGCTGTTCACCTCGTTGCGCGTGTCGGACTCGTTTCTCTTACAGAACAACCTGCGCGAGATCCTGTTCCGCAAGCCAGCCTGGGACACGTCTCGCTAGTCGGCGACCGACCATGGCGCGACCTGTCATCGCCCTCCTGACAGATTTTGGTACCCGCGATCATTACGCCGGCACGATGAAAGGGGTCGCGCTCGGCGTCTGTCCCGACGTGACGTTGATCGACATCTCGCACGACCTGCCGCCGCACGACGTCGTCGCCGGCGCGCTCGAACTGGCGGCGTGCTATCGCTATTTTCCCGCCGGTACGATCTTCCTGGTGGTGGTCGATCCAGGCGTCGGCTCGACCCGCCGCGGCATCGCCGCCGAAGCGGGCGAGTATCGATTCGTTGCCCCCGACAACGGCGTGCTGACGCTGGTGTTCGAGGAGATCGCGCCCAAGCGCGTCGTCGAATTGACCGAGCGGCGGTACGCGCGGCCGTCGGTCAGCCGCACGTTCGAGGGCCGCGACCGCTTCGCGCCCGCCGCGGCGTGGCTCGCGAAGGGGATCGAGCTCGCGGCGCTCGGCCGTCCCGCCGGATCGATTCATCGGATCGAGTGGCCGCATCCGGCGGTCTCGAACGACGAGATCGTCGGCCAGGTGCTGCGCGTCGATCGCTTCGGCAATCTCATCACCAACATCGACCGCAAGACGTTCGACCGCTTCGCCCCAGCCAACGGCCGCGGATCGCTCGAGATCCAGATCGGCGGCCACCAGGTCCGCGCCGTCGTCTCCACCTACGCCGATGCGCCGGCCGGCGAGGTGTTCGCGCTCTTCGGCAGCAGCGACCATCTGGAGATTGCGTCGAACGGGGAGAGCGCGGCCGATGCGCTCGAACTCGGGCGCGGCGCCGCCATCCGCATCAACCGGAGGGCGTGATACAGTGCCAGCCCGAAGTTGGGTGGTTGGTCAGTTGGTGGCGTGGTAAGTCCAACGGGCATTTACCAACGCACCCACTGGCCAAGTCGCCAACGCTCATGATCGATCTCGATCTCACCGACGATCACCGCCTCCTCGAGCAGTCAGTCCGTGAGTGGGCCGCGCGTGAAGTGGCGCCTCGCATCCACGATCTCGATCGCGAGCACCGCTTCGATCGCGCGTGGCTGAAGGGGATGGCGGATCTCGGGCTGCTCGGCATCTCGATCCCGCAGGAGTACGGCGGCGCGGGGATGGACTACATTTCGCTGGGCCTCGCGAGCGAGGAGCTCGAATACGTCGACACGTCGCTGCGCGTGATCATGTCGGTCCACGCCGGATTGAATTGCTTGTCGCTCCTGACGTGGGGGACCGAGGCGCAGAAGCGGAAGTACCTGGTCCCGCAAGCGCAAGGCGCCAAGATCGCCGGCTACGGATTGACCGAGCCGGGCGCCGGCAGCGACGTCCGCGCGATTCAAACGACGGCGGTGAAGCGGGGCGATCGCTACGTGCTGACGGGCGAGAAGAGCTGGATTTCGCTGGCCGACCTCGCCGACCACTTCCTCGTGTTTGGCTGGAGCGATCTGCAGAAGAAGAAAGACCGCGATCCCTCCGGCATCGGGGCCTTCATCGTCGAGCGCTCGTTCAAAGGGTTTTCGAGCGGACCGATGAAGGAGAAGTGGGGGATCCTCGCCGGGAACACCGGCTTCTTCACGCTCGACGAGGTCGAGGTGCCTGAAGAGAACGTGCTCGGCCGGCCGGGCGAGGGATTCAAGATCGCGATGTTCGCGCTCGACCAGGGACGGTTCACGGTCGCCGCGGGGGCGACCGGGCTGATTCGCGCCTGCCGGGACGCGAGCGTGCGGTACGCAAAGGAGCGGCGGACCTTCGGGGTGGAAATCGGACAGCATCAGCTGGTCAAGGAAATGATCGCGCAGATGGAGTCCGACTATCAGGCCGCACGGCTGCTCTGGCTGCGGGCGGGGTGGCTGAAGAATCAGGGGCGCCGCTGTACCCGGGAAACCGGCCTGGCGAAATGGTTTGCGACCGTGGCGTCGGAGCGGGCGGCCGGCGATGCCGTCCAGGTCCATGGCGCCAACGGCTATTCGGACGAGTATCCGGTCGGACGCTTCTATCGCAATTGCAAAGGGGCCGTGATCTACGAGGGGACACGGGAGATCCACAAGGTGATGCAGGCAGACTACCTGCTCGGCTACCGGGTCGATCGCCCAACGCGCTGCGAGCTTCCCGCGTACCAACCAAAAACGTGAAACCGCGGACTTCGGGAATCGGGAGCATTGCAGGATTGCAGAAATTGCAGGATGTCAGGATGGCTGTGAACCTTCGCCCCGGCAATCCGTAACATCCAACAACCTGTACTTTCAGGTTCGCACGTTCAGCAATCCTCCAAGCCTGCGCTCCTGCCATCCTGCAAACCTGCAATCAGGAAGGGGGATTCAAGGTGGAGGCCGATCTTTCGCTCGAATTTCTCCGGGTCGTGGAACAGGCGGCCATCGCGTGCGCGCACACGATGGGGCAGGGGGACCGCCACAATTCGGACCATGTCGCCGTCGAAGCGATGCGGACGGTCATGGATACGGTGCCGATCGACGGGACGATCGTGATCGGGGAGGGTGAGCGCGACGAGGCGCCGATGCTGTTCATCGGCGAGAAGGTTGGTCTGCCGCATGCGCGGGCGGCATCGCCCCAGGCATCGGCGGGGGAATATGACGCGGTCGATATCGCAGTCGACCCGCTCGAAGGGACGAACTTGTGCGCGACCGGATCGCCGAACGCGATTGCTGTGCTCGCGGCGTCGAGCAAGGGCGGGCTGCTTCACGCGCCCGATCTGTATATGGAGAAGCTCGTGGTCGGCCCGAGCTCACGGAACTCTGTCAGTCTTGATGCGTCAGTAGAAGACAATCTGAAGGCGATCGCAACCAGTCTGCAGCGTAAGGTCGAGGACCTGGTCGTCGTAGTACTGGATCGACCACGCCACGAGAAATTGATTGCCGATATCCGATCGACTGGCGCTCGCATCCGTCTAATAGGGGACGGTGATCTTTCAGCCGGGATTTCGGCGGCGGTGGTCGGAACCGGAGTGCACGCCGTGATGGGAACCGGTGGAGCTCCAGAAGGCGTGTTAACAGCAGCAGCAATGCGGTGTCTCAATGGAGAGATCTTCGCGCGGCTCGTCGTCACCAAGCCGGAGCATGAGGAGCGGTGCCGCGCGATGGGGATTACGGATGTAACGCGAGTGTATCGGGCGAAGGATCTGGCGCCAGGGCGCTCGATCATCTTCGCCGCCACCGGCGTGACCGACGGCACCCTGATGCGCGGCGTCCGCTTCTTCGGAGACGGCGTCCGGACCAGTTCCGTGATCATGCAGAACAACCCGCATCGCATCCGATTCATCGACAGCATTCACGTGGCGGACGATCGGAACGTCAAGATCCGGTTCTGAGCGGACCGTCCCCGCGGAGCTCGTCGACTAAGGACACACATGAAGGAGACCGCGGAAGCCTCAAGTCTTGCCGAAGAAGCCTACGGGATCGTCCGGCGGCGGATCGTCCGCGGCCGGTTTGGTCTGGGCCAGGTGATCTCCCGGCGCAAAATTGCCGCGGAACTGGGCATGAGTTTCCTGCCCGTCTCGATGGCGCTGCTGCGACTCGAGTTCGAGGGGTTGCTCGAGAGCCGGCCTCGGGCCGGCACGCGCGTGCGGATTCCGTCGCGCGAGGACGTGCGGGGCCACTACGTGGTTCGCGAGGCGCTCGAGGTCCAAGCCGCGAAGCTGTTCGCTGAAGCGGCGACGCCTCGCGAGCGGACCGAGCTCAAGGCGCTGGCGGCGCGGGTCGACACGCTGTCGCTGGTGCCCGGCGACCGCGCGCCGTACGTCTTGACCCATCAGAAGCTGCACCGGCGGATCGCGGAATGTACGCGCTGCCGCGCCCTCTCGATGACCATCGAGCAGACCAACGTGCTCGCGTCGATGTGGATTTGCGCCGCGCGTCAGCCTTCGTCGGCCGACCCGAAGCGACGCCATCAGGACCTGGCCGACGCGCTGGCCCAGGGGACGCCGGACGAGGCCGCGCAGGCGATGCGCACGCACATCGCCGACGGCCTGCAGCACACGATCGAGATTCTCGAGCCGTACTTCCGCATGCGCAAGGCGAGCGGGCCCACCTTCTCGCGGGCACCGCGCGAACAGCTCGGCGAACTGGTCGAGCTCAAGCTCGAGGACGAGCTCGAATAGTGCGCCTGGTGTGGCTGCCGTCGCCCGCCGTGATGGTGTGATGACGACGCGGCGTCGGCCGACACGCAGGATACGGGGCGAGTAGGGCGGGTCTTTTCAGACCCGCCTGGAGCCGCTTGTCGGGTTGCGTCGCACGACACCTCTGCCAAAGTGGGGTCCGCTTCGAAGCGACGCTGTGCTGTGCGTGGCCGGGGTTCACGGCCGGCTGGCGCCACACTCGCACGGGAAACGCCGCAGCAGATCTCAATCCGGTCAGAGCGGCACGCCCGGCTTGGGTGATCCGTCCAGCCACGCCTTTCCCTCGCGGTAGAGCAGCTCGATTTCTGGACCGCGGATCCCGGGCAGCCCCAGCTTCACCGTGAAGCCGTTCTTCGACTGCAGATAGCCGAGGTGACGGTAGCCTTCCGGAAACGTCGCGAGACGCGCCGGATCGAGCGTCAGGCGCGCCGATGGGTCGACCGGGTCGAGGCGATCTTTCTCGTAGATCGGCTGCCGCCGCACGATGCCCCACCGTCCGTCGCGCTTCTCGAAGAAGTCGTAGAAGCGGCCGATGCACACCACGTCGACGATCACGCCGTCGAGCGGCGCGCGCTGCAGGATGTTCATCTTCACCTGCGCGATCGCGCGATCGCCGGCGACGTCGCACGTGAAGCCGCCGAGCGAGTGGAGGATGTTGACGCCGCGGTCGAACCCGTCGCGGCTCACCTCGATGAACGTGGTGGCGGGACCTTGAAACCACGTCGCCGTCATCCAGCCGTCCGAGTGCCAGACGGTCGCGAAGCGATCCCAGTCGCCGGCGTCGCGCCACAACACCCAGTTCTCGACGGTTTCACGAATCGCCAGAACGTCGCTCATACAGCTCCACACTCCGGGCTAACTTCAGCCCTCAGCCCTCAGCCCTCAGCCCTCAGCTCTCAGCCCTCAGCCCTCAGCCCTCAGCCCTCAGCCCTTGACGATCTTGTTTCTGATCACCCCGATCCCTTCGATCTCGGCCTCCATGATGTCGCCCTCGTTCATGTACTCCGGCGCGGGCTTGCGTCCGAGGCCGACGCCTTCAGGGGTGCCGGTCGCGATGATGTCGCCCGGCTCGAGCGTCATGCCGCGTGTGAGCGATTCGATCGTGACGTTCACGGGAAAGATCATGTCGGCGGTCGTCGCGTTCTGACGCGTCTCGCCGTTCAGCCGCAGCGAGATCCGCTTCGCCTGCGGATCGCCGAACTCGTCGGCGGTGACGAGGACCGGCCCCATCGGACAGCAGCCGTCGAGGCTCTTGCCCTTGAACCACTGCATGTGCGCCTTCTGGAGATCGCGCGCCGAGACGTCGTTGATGATCGTGTAGCCGAAGACCTGATCGAGCGCCGTCTCGCGCGACACGTTCTTGCAGCGCCGTCCGATCACGACGCCGAGCTCGACCTCGTAGTCCATTTGCGCCGTCGCCGCCGCGTCCCACGGCACATCGTCGAACGGACCGTTGACGGTCGTCGGCGCCTTGGTGAAGAAGACCGGTACTTCCGGCAGCTTGAATTCACGATCGCGGGCGCGCGACGACTCCTGTGCGTGGCTCGCGTAGTTCAGACCGAGACAGAAGATGTTCTTCGTCGGCCGCGTAATCGGCGCGCGGACGCGTACGTCTTGCAGCCGATGCGTGTTGGCGCCGGCGTCAGCGAGGAGCGGCGTGACCAGCGCCGCCATGCGCGCCCACGCGTCGGGGCCCGCCTGAATCAGCGCGAGCAGACTGTGCGTCTCGGGGCCGGGCCACTCGTCCTTCAGGCTGCCGGTGACGTCGATGATTCGATCGCCGCGAAGCGCCCCCACGCGCTCGTTGGGGTCGCCGGGCAGGGAAAACGTCAAGTAGCGCATTCGTGTCCTCGAGAAGAGGGAGAAAGACTGCGGACGTGTCGCCGTAGAGTGCTGCGGCACGGCGGACAAAGTCAAACGGATCTACCGTCTTGGATCGCGCGCGCGGAATTGGCAACTGGTTACCGGTCAGCGCGTTGACAAGCTTCGATCGCCTGCTATACTCCGGCGCTGCTATACCACTTTTTCCGGTGATTTCGCGAGTCGCCCACGTGGGAGAAGGAGGCGTATGAAGCGTGTGCTGAGGAGCCTCGTCTGTGCGGGAGCGTTGATCCTGGCCACCGTCACGCTGACGTTGGCGCAAGGCGCGACGGCGCAGTTGAGCGGCATCGTCAAGGACCCGAGCGGCGGCGTGTTGCCAGGCGCGAGCGTCAACATCACGCAGACCGACACCGGCTTCAAGCGCGAGACCGTCAGCGACGCGGAGGGCGCGTTCTCGTTCCCGGCGATCCCGATCGGTCCCTACCGCCTCGAGGTGATGCTGCAAGGCTTCAGTGCGTTCGTGCAGACCGGCATCGTGTTGCAGGTCAACAGCAACCCGGTCGTGCCGGTCACCATGAAGCTCGGCACCGTGGCCGAAACCGTGACGGTCGTGTCGAACACCACGCTCGTCGAGACCCGCACGCTCGGCGTGAGCCAGGTGATGGACAACAACCGCATCATGGCGCTGCCGCTGAACGGCCGCAATCCGGCGGATTTGCTCGCGACGCTTCCAGCCGCGGTGCCGCAGGGCGGCTCGTCGAGCCGCAGCATGCAGGGAAGCAGCGGCGGTCAGGCGTACTCGCTGGCCGGCGGTCTTTCGTTCGGCGTGTCGTTCACCCTCGACGGCGCCACGCACAACAATCCCTACGACAACTTGAATCTCCCGCTGCCGTTCCCGGATGCGCTGCAGGAGTTCCGCGCCGAGACCAGCGCCTTGACGGCGCAGAACGGCATGCACTCGGGCGGCGCGGTCAACGCCGTGACCAAGTCGGGCACCAATGCCTTCCGCGGCGACGCGTTCGAGTTCTTCCGTCATCACGCGATGAACTCCACCGATCCGTTCGCGGCGAAGGACGCCAACGGCAACCCGAAAGACGATGGCCTGAAGCGCAATCAGTACGGCGCGACGGTCGGCGGCCCGATCAAAACCGATCGCATTTTCTTCTTCGGCGGCTATCAAGGCACGAACACGCGGGTCGTGCCGGTGGACAACAAGGCGTTCGTGCCGACGGCGGCGATGCTCGCGGGTGATTTCACCGCCTACGCGTCGCCGGCCTGCAACAACGGCACGCAGGTGAACTTGCGTTCGGTCGGCAATCAGCTCTTCGTCAACAACCGCATCGATCCGTCGCTCCTCAGCCCCGCGGCGTTGAACATCGCCAAGCGGCTGCCGACCACGACCGATCCCTGCGGCCTCATCACCTATGGGCGTCCGAGCTCCACCGACGAAGGACAAGGGGTCGCCAAGATCGATTATCAGATGAGCGCGAAGCATTCGCTGTTCGGACGCTACGTCGGGACGAAGCAGTTCACGCCGCCGCCCTTCTCGCTCGACGCGGCGCAGGGGAACGTGCTCGTCACCAGCATCGGCGGACGTGACAACCTGGCGCAGAGCTTCACCGCGGGTGAAAACTGGGTGCTGACGCCGACGACGTTCAACGCGGTCCGGTTTGCGTTCAACCGCCTGTCGATTCACCGCACCAGCACCGATTTCTTCTCGGCGCCGGAAGAGGGCGTCAAGATCTACAGCTACCTGCCGCACTACATGCTGCTCAGCGTGGCGCCGAACGGCTTCTCGCTCGGCGGCGGCACCGAGAGCACCTCGGACTTCACGACCAACGAATTCCAGATCAGCGACGACGTGACACTGGTCCGCGGTCAGCATCAGTTCGCCTTCGGTGGCAGCGTGGCGCGCTGGACCTCGCTGTCGTTGGCGAACGTGCGGTCGCCGGGTCAGCTCGCCGTCGACGCGAACAAGACCGGCCTCGCGCTCGCCGACTTCCTGCTCGGTCGTCTCGCCGACACGAACGGTCTTCAGCAAGCGGCGCCGAACACGCTCGACATGTCGGAGCGCTACCTCGGTCTCTACGGACAGGACACCTGGCGTCTCGGTTCACGGCTGACCCTGAACCTTGGATTGCGCTGGGAGCCGTTCTTCCCGCAGCAGCTCGAAAACGGCGCCGTCTATCAGTTCGACATGACGCGGTTCCAGCAGAACGTTCACAGCACCGTGTTCGTGAACGCGCCGGCGGGCCTCTATTTTCCAGGCGACCCGGGATTCCCGACGAAGGCCGGGATGCTGACGCAGTGGGACAACCTCGGGCCGCGCGTCGGGATCGCATGGGATCTCAGCGGCGACGGCCGCTCGTCGCTGCGCGCCTCATACGGTAAATCGTTCGAATTCGTCAACGGGCAGTTCCACCTGAACACGTCGGTAGCGCCGCCGTGGGGATCCGAAATCCGGTTGAACAATCCGCCGGGAGGGCTCGACGATCCGTTCCTCGGCAGTCCTGGCGGCGCCACCAATATCTTCCCGCTGCCGGCGGAGCTCACGAGCACCACGCCGTTCTCGCTGAACGGTCCGTATCTGAGCCTGAACAACGACCTGAAGTCGACGCGCGTGCACCTGTGGAACGTCACCTACGAGCGGCAGCTCGGTCGCAACTGGCTGGCGACGGCCGGCTACGTCGGCAGCCGGACGAACAACATCTGGGAATCGACGCCGCTCAACAACGGCCTGTTCGTCACCGTCAACGGCGCGGCGCCGAGCGCGGCGAATCTGAACGCGCGCCGGCCGTTCACCCTCGCCGATCCGAACAACGGGAAGTACTACGGCTTCGTCGACATGTACGTCAGCGACGGCAGCCAGCGCTACAAGGGGATGATTCTCTCGATTCGCGGCAACGGCCGCTACGGCTCGAACGTCGCCGCCAACTACGCGCTGTCGAACTGTTACGGGTCGCCCGACGGCAACGGCGGCGGCACGACCAACGTCTCGGTCGGGTACAACAAGCCCAGCGATCCGCATTACGACGACGGCAACTGCGCCGCCGATCGCTTGCACAACTTCAGTCTCTCGGCGTCGGTCGAATCGCCACGGTTCGAGCGCGCGGCGCTGCGGGCCGCATTGAGCAGCTGGCGCTTCGCGGGAAGCTTCAGGGCGACCAGCGGCTCCTGGCTGAACATCACGACCGGCGTCGACCGCGCGCTGAACGGCCAGACCGGCACGCAGCGGGTCGACGTGGTCTCTGGGGTCGATCCGTTCGCGGATCACTCGATCAATCCGGCGAATGGCTTCATCCGCTTCCTGAATCCCGACGCGTTCGCGCAGCCCGCGCTCGGCAGCTTCGGAAATATCGCCCGCAATTCGATCCGCGGTCCCGGCTTCAAGAACTTCGACTTCGCGCTCAGCCGCAACTTCCGCGTGCAGGGGAGCCGAAACATCGAAGTGCGCTGGGAAGCGTTCAACGCGTTCGACTGGTTCAATTGGGGCAATCCGAGCACCAGCCGCAACTCGGCGACGTTCGGTCAGATCTCGACCAACGCCGGCCAGCCGCGGGTCATGCAGCTCGCGGTCAAGTACGTGTTCTGAGGGCGGGAGTCTGAAGTTGCGATGCCGCCGGTTGCCAGTTCGGCGGCGTCGCACGGAGACTGGATCCCTCCGGCCGCGCTTCGAGGCGGGTCTCAAAGATCCGCCTACGCGCGACACCAGAGCTGAACGCTGAAGGCTGAGCACCGCAATGAGTCGCACGATCGTCGGGCTGACGCTCCTCGTGGCAATGCTGATCGCCGTGCCGGTGCGGGCGCAGATGGAGTTCTCCGGCGAGTGGGCGCCGGTACAGGACGAAGACAACACCGGCAATCCCTACGTCGGCGAGTTCATCGGCATTCCGATGAGCCGCGCCGGCAGCCTGCGGGCGCAAGCGTGGAACGCGTCGCTCTACACCCTGCCGGAATGGCAATGCCGCCCCCACGGCGCGATGTACATCTCGCGCGGACCGTCGCAGCTGCGCATCTGGAAGGAAGTCGATCCGGTCTCGCGGCAGATCACCGCGTATCACGCCGAGTGGCTGCGCTCGGTCGACAATCCCTACTTCATGGACGGCCGTCCGCGTCCGTCCGACATGGCGCCCCACACCTGGGGCGGATTCTCCACCGCGATCTTCGAAGGCGAGATGCTCAAGATCACGACGACGCATCTCAAAGAGGACTACTACCGAAGAAACGGCGTGCCGTCGAGCGACAAGGCGACGCTGACGCAGTACTGGATCCGCCGCGGCGACTACTTGACGTGGGTCACGATTGCCTACGACCCGCTGTATCTCACCGAGCCGATGATTCGGAGCAGCGAGTATCGCTTCTCGCCGAATCAGCAGATTCCGCCCTATCCGTGCACGTCGGTCGAGGAAGTCGATCGGGCGCAGGGCGTCGTCCCACATCACCTGCCGGGCACGAATCCGTTTCTGAAGGAGTTCGCCGAGAAGTACAACCTTCCGACCGACGTGACGCTCGGCGGTGCGGCCAGTATGTATCCCGAGCTGGCGCGGAAGATTCAGCGGGAACGGAATCAAAATTAGGAATTAAGAATTAGGAATTAGGAATTGAAGATCGGGGATTAGAAGATGAAGAGCGCTCGCCTCGGAGTCGTGCTCGTCATCGCGACATTGGTGACGACGCTCGTGCGGGGCCAGGGCAGGGCGCCGGTCGAGATCACGCCGCTGCGCGACAACATCTACGTGTTGTCCGGCGCCGGCGCGAACATCATCGTATCGGCCGGGCGCGACGGCGTGTTCCTGGTCGACAGCGGCTCGGAGCAGAACGCGGACGCGGTGCTGGCCGCGATCGCCGAGTTGCAGAAGATCGTCGACCTCAAGACGCCGCCGGCGGAGCGGTGGGCCGCCGAAGGCCATGTGGCGTCGCCGCTCGAGCCCTACTACCGCACGCCGCCGCCCAAGCCGATCCGTTACATTGCGAACACGACGTTCGCCGCCGATCATGTCGGTGGCAACGCGACGCTGCGATCGGCGGGGAAGACGTTTACGGGCGGAAACGTCGCCGGTGAGATCGACGCGAGCGCGGAGGGCGCGGCGATCCTTTCGTACGAGAATCTCGTCACGCGGATGGTCCAGGCGAAGTATCCCGTCGCCGCGCAGCCGACGGAGAGCTACTTCGGCGACCATCTGAAGCTCAGTCACTTCTTCAACGGCGAGGGGATCGTGCTCTACCACGCCGCCGCGGCCTCCACCGACAGCGATAGCATCGTCCACTTCCGGAAGTCGGACGTGATCGCGACCGGCGACGTGTTCCGGATGTCGGCGTACCCGATGATCGACACCGACAAGGGCGGAAGCATTCAGGGCGTGCTCGCGGTCTTGAACCGCATGGTTGACATGGCGGTGGCCGAGTTTCGCACTGAAGGGGGCACGATGTTCGTCGGCGGCCATGGGCGGATTGGCGATCTCGCCGACCTCACCTATTACCGCGACATGTGCACGATCATCCGGGATCGCGTCCAGGACATGGTCAAGAGAAACATGACATTGGCGCAGATCAACGCGGCGAAGCCGACCGAGGATTGGGACGGCCGCTTCGGCACCGATCCGGCGTGGACGCCGGACATGTTCGTCGAGGCGATCTACAAGGGGCTGACGGCGCCGCCGCACAAGTAACGAGGCGGGTCCAGAAGGACCCGCCCTACGAGCGGGAGATCGTCGATTGCGAACGAGGAAACGCGTAGGCCGGGTCCTGTTGGACCCGGCATGAGGCGCTCGAGATGATCGTCGGTTGGCGAGGCGCGAACGCGCTCACACGTGCGTGCGCCGTGATGACGATGGTGACGGCGACCGCTGCGGCTGTGGCCGCGCAGGCCGGGCAAGGTGGCCGAGGCGCCGCGCCGGCACCGCAGTCGGCGCAGGCCGTGGCGCCGATCGATCTCACCGGCTACTGGGTCTCGCTGATCGTCGACGAATGGCGGTTTCGCGTGTCGCCACAGAAGGGCGACATCTTGTATCTGCCGCTGAACAACGAGGCGAAGCGGATCGCCAACGCATGGGATCCGGCGAAGGACGAGTCCGAAGGCAGGCGGTGCATGGCCTACGGCGCGATCGGCGTGATGCAACGTCCCGGACGACTGCACATCACGTGGCAGGATCCGAACACACTCAGGATCGACACCGACGCCGGCACGCAGACACGGCTGCTGCGGTTCCTGCCGCGCGCGGGCGACAAGAGTCAACCGTCAGGGCAGGGGACGTCGACGGCCGCGTGGGAAGTGAACGGCCGCGTGTTGATCGACACCGGCGGCACCGGCTTCGTTCCCGCGTTGAGGCAGAACGGGACGTCGCAGAGCGGGTCGCTGCGCGCGACGACGACGAACATGCAGGCGGGGTACCTGAGGAAGAACGGCGTGCCCTACAGCGACAACGCGGTGCTGACCGAGCACTTCAACGTGCTCACGGGTCAGCAAAACGATTCATATCTGGCACTGACCGCCATCGTCGAGGATCCTGTCTACCTGACCGGTCCGTTCGTGCGCACCTACAACTTCAAGAAGCAGCGCGACGCCTCGGGCTGGGACCCGACGCCTTGTTGGAACAGGTAACATTGAGCGGTTCCCCTCGGCGGCTGCGAGACCTGCGGAAAGGTGTTGCGATTGGCAGCTTCCCCGGCGCCCGGCGACCGGCCTGAATTCGACGACCTCCTCGATGCGGTACGGCCTCGTTCCGGCGTGTCGACCGAGACCTTCCTGAAATTGGTCGACGGCTGGCAATCGACCGCCTACCGTTCGCTTCTCGATGCCTATCACGACGACGTCTACAGCAAGCTGCTGGCGTTCAAAGCCGCGAATCTTGTCGTTCGGCGGTTCGAGCTTCAGCGACGCAAGCGCGTGCTGTTGATGCGACCGCCGCAGCTGATGGTGGATCCGGCCAATGCCTGTCAGCTGGCCTGTCCTGGCTGCCTGCACGGTGACAAATGGGCCGCTGTGGCGTCGTGGCCGAAGAACACGCTCGCGATCGATCGTTTCGACGAGTTCATGTCGCGGTTCGGGCCGACGGCCTGCGCGACCATGCTGTACAATTTCGGCGAGCCGCTCCTCAACAAACGTTTTCCGTCGTTCGTCAAGCTCGCCCGGAGCTACCAGTCGTTCGTCGCCGCCTCCACGAATCTTTCCCTGCCGATCGATGCGGACGCGATCGCGAGCTCGGGACTCGACCTGCTCATCCTCTCAATCGACGGCACGACGCAGGAGAGCTACGAGCGCTACCGGATAAACGGGCGGCTCGATCTCGTGCTGGACAACGTGCGCGCGCTGGTCGCCGCCCGCGCGCGACTCGGTTCCGAGCGGCCCTACCTCTCATGGCAGTTCCTCACGTTCGAGCACAATCAGCATCAGCTCGACGAGGTGTTTACGATCGCCCGGAGCCTCGGTGTCGATGCCGTCAAGGTGATGACGCCGAGCGATTGGGGATGGGACGGCGATTCGTGGTGGCGAAATGCGGCGGCCGGTCTCGGTCTGCCGGTTGTCAAACGAGGGTTGCGGCCGGTCAAAAGCACCTTCGAGGGTGAGCATCGCTTCCGGCCTTATGCCGCGGAAGTCGACGTGCCGACATGGCGCAGCTCGATGCTCACCGACGATGTGGCGACTCACATCGAGGCCGCGTACGCGACCTCCTGGATCGAACGGTTCCGGCGCGATGGGAAGGAGGAAGACGATCGCGGCGGCTCAGGGACGTGCGCGTGGCTCTATGACAACATCACGATGGACGGCGCGACGCGCTTGCTTCCTTGCTGCCTGATGCCGGTTCCCGAGTGGGGCCAGATGGTGTACGGCCGTTTCGCGCCGGAGGCCGACACGACGGCCGCCGATGTGGTGAACACCAACCTGGCGGTGCTGTCACGCACGGCATTCGCTGATCGCGGGGAATACAAGAGACAAACGAAAGCACTTGCCGCAGACGAGCGTCCCTACTGCGCCTCGTGCCGGCAACAGCCGCTCGTGCCCTTCGCCTGGCCGTTCCCCCAGTGGCGGGTCGAGTTGATGGACCGTCACCGTGCTCTCGCTCACCTCGGATTCGAACGATTGACGAGCGTTGGCGATTCACGATGATCACCGATGGTTGTCGTCGCCGCCAAGCAGACTCGAGTCGTGTCGCGCCGACTCCACACGTCACACTTCAGACGCTTGCAGCTTCTCTTCGCGCCACAATCCCAGTGCTTTTTGAACCGGACGATCGGAAAAACTGAAGAGGACGGCCTCTTCATGCGCGGTGTGTGACACCGGCATCCACGACGGGGCGACGAAGATGTCGCGCGGCTGCCAGGTGAGCGTCGTGTCGCCGATGCGGGTGTCGCCGCGTCCCTCGACCGCGTAGAACACGGTGCCGTCGGTCGTCCTGACCGCTGCGGTCGCGAATCCCTTCGGAATCAGTTGCAGGAAGGCCGCGATCGTCGGCAGCGGATAGCCGCCGGTGGCCGGGTTGACGAACTGCATTTTGACCGCGTGCCAGGGATCGAGCGGTCCGCTGCGCGACATACGATCGATCGTCTCGCGGCTGCGGCCGTACGGATAGGTGAACATCGGCGACGCTTTCTGCGACGGCGAGAACTCGACCGGCAGCATCGTCGCGCCGAAGCGCGCGAGCGAGTCGCCTTCCGGCCGGACGACCGGCTGCGTCTCGTCGGGATGATGCTCCGCGAAGCCGGTGTCGAAGAAGTTGACCGTCGGGATGTCGAGGCCGTCCATCCACACGACCGGCGTATCGCCGGGATTCCCGTGATCGTGATAGGTCCACGACGGCGTCAAGATGAAATCGCCCGGTTTCATCGTCGTCCGCTCGCCGTCGACGGCCGTGTAGGCGCCACGGCCTTCGATGACCAGCCGCAGCGCCGATGCCGTGTGACGATGGGTGGGCGCGATCTCCCCAGGGAGAATCAGCTGCAGACCGGCATACAGACTTTGCGTGATGCGTGATTGCCCGGGCGTTCCGGGATTGTCGAGGATGACGACGCGCCGTTCGGCTTCACGCGCGGTGATCAGGCGCCCCGCCTCCATCAGCAGCGGACGCATCGCTTCGTAGCGCCAGATCGCCGGCACGCACGCCGGATGCGGACGCTGCGGGACCAATTCGCCGAGCACGTTCCACAGCGGCGCGGCATGCTGATCGCCGAGCCGGCGGTTGAAGGCCTCGCGTTCCGGCGTCGTCTGCGGCTTGGTGTAGAACGCCTTGGTCTCCATGCCTGTCCTCCTGACAGCCTTTCAGCGACGCATGTTAACGCCGCGATCGCCGATCAAGCGGACCGGCGGCACTCATGTGACCTGCACCGTCATCGATCCGATGCCGTCGATCGCCGCCTCGATGACGTCGCCCGGACGAATCGGTCCGACCCCCTCCGGCGTCCCGGTGAAGATGACGTCACCCGGGAACAGGGTGTAGAACGACGACGCGTATTCGATCAGCTCGGCCACGCCGAGGATCAGCTCGCGTGTATTCGATTGTTGGCGACGCATGCCGTTGACCGAGAGCGTCAGCTCCAGCGCGCCGGGGTCGGGAAGCTCCTCGGGCGTGACGAGCCATGGGCCGAGCACGCTGTAGCCGTCGGCCGACTTACGGAGGCTGCGCTCTTCGGGGCCGCGAATCGTGATGTCGAGGCCGATGCAATAGCCGGCCACATAGGCCAGCGCGTCGTCGCGCGAGACATCACTCGCGCGCGCGCCGATGACGCAGGCGAGCTCGACTTCGTGGTCGTTCCGACGATCGAGCTTGCGCAGGGTAATCGGCTCGCCCGGACCGATCAGGGAGCTCGTCGCCTTCAGGAACAGTCCGGCGGTGTGAATGAACGCGACCCTCTGCTGGTGATGGAGCTCGGCGTCGGCCACGACCTCGTCGTAGTGGCGCTGATAGTTGGCCGGCGCGCCAATCAGTTTTCCCGGATTCGCCACCGGGCTCATGAGCACGACCGATTCGAGCGGCAGCGGCGGCGCGGTCGCGGCCAAGTCGCAGATGCGCGGTCGCAGCGCGTCGAGCTGTTCGATCAGCACGTCATGACGTGGAAAGGGATGCCGAAAGCTGGTGAGCGTGTCGAGCGCCTCCGTCACATCGTGTACGAGCTGACCTTCGACGATGCCCAGGCGTCCATTGCCGAACCGACAAAGCCGCATAGAATGGTGCGTCGACTCGACGCGACGCGTGACAGTTATACCTCACTCGAAGAGGAGTGCGCCGTGGCTTACATCTTTCAGCAGGATCAACTGCCGCATCTCATTTCGGAGGTGCCGGGCAGGAAACGAACGTTCTTCGTCAACAAGGAGCTGGCGAACATGGACGACATGCTCGCCGGCGTCATGAATTACGAGGCCGGCGCATCGTCTCCCTATCACTACCACGAGGTGTGCGAGCACTTCTACTTCATCATCGAGGGGAACGGCACCGTCGAGACCGAGGAGGGGACGCGCAGCGTCGGCCCAGGCATGATGGTGTTCATCCCGCCGGAAACACGCCACCGCCTGCGCTCGGCGGGTGGGCCCCTCTTCTATTTCGAGTTCCAGGCGCCGAACCGTTTCAAGACGCACATCCTCGATGGCACCGACGCGGACCTGCGGTGGAACCGCGTCGACGGCGGCGTCTGGGTTCAGAGCTAGCGCGAGGTCACGATGCCGAACACATACATCGACACGAACGCGCTGCCGAAGGTCGCGGCGCCCGGCGCCGGCGAATTCACCGAGGTGCTGAACCAATCGCTTTGCGGCGCGAGAAACGTCCACGGGACGCTTCGCTGGCTGAAAAGCGGCGATCAGCTCGACGCCGTGTCGGACGCCAACACGCATCAGCTGATCTACTTGATGGACGGCGAAGGGACGATCACGCTCAACGCGAAGAGCCACGATGTCGCCAAGGGCGCCGGCATCTATCTCGGCCCCTCCGAGTCGGCGAAGATCGCGCATCGCGGCTCGGCGCCGCTGAAGCTGTTTCATCTCGTCGTCCCGAAGACGACGGCAGGGGTGTAGGGCGGCTCTCTACGGCTCGACGATTTTCACCGTCCTGTTGATCTGCGGCCGGTCGGTGATCACTTGCTTCCGGCCCGATGGCCAGTCGACCTCGATCCGATCGACGGCGGTCGCCGCGTCGAGGCCGAAGTAGAGCGGCAAGACGCTCTGCGACAGGTACCCGGACTTCCCGTCGTTCCACTGCGTCAGCGTGCGGCCGCCGGCGGTGACGCGCACCGCCGCGCCGAGGCCGTTACGATTCGACCGCGAGCCGCTGAGCGCGACGGCGATCCAGTGGATCGCGTGCCGCGCCGTCAGGTTGTTGACGAGCAGCTGCGGCGCGGCGTTGAACTCGTTGGTCACGATGTCGAGATCGCCGTCGCCATCGATGTCGAAGACGACCGACGAGCGAGTGCCGAGCGTGCCCATCACCGTGATCCGGCCGCGCCGGCCCTGGCACCCCTGCTGCGCCGCCATCTCTGGTTGTGAGCAGTCGATCTCGAACCAGGGCGCATGCGTGCGTCCGCCGCGCCGCGGCTCGACGCCGACCAGGAACTCGCTGTCGAGGAACTTCTCGCCGCGGTTGTTGAGCAGCACCGAATTGATGCCGTAGCGCCAGGGATAGTTCATCGACGCGGCGATGAAGATATCCTGCCAGCCGTCGGCGTTCAGATCGCCGACGCTCGGCCCCCACGGCCAGTAGTTCTCGACGTTCGCGCGATCGGAGATCTCCTCGAAGCGCCCGCCGCCCAGATTGTGGAAGAGGGCGTTGCCGAAGACGTACTGGTCGGCGCCGCCCTGCAAGAAGTCGGCGGTCCATTGCATCGTCGACTTCTGCTTCTCGCGATCGGGACCGACCTCGACGCTCATGTCCGAGTGCATGTCGGTGATCAGCAGATCGGGGCGGCCGTCGTTGTCGGCGTCGAAGAACTTGATGCCCATCGCGCCCCACGGCGTGCGCGGAAAGTGCTCGGCCGTCTTGTCGACGAAGCGCGTGCCGCCCTGGTTCTCGAAGTAGTGATCCGACCCCTGCATGTTGAGCGCGTAGAGATCGGGAAAGCCGTCGCCGTTCAGATCGGCGAAGCTCGCGTCGCCGCTCCAGCCGGCGTCGCCCAGCCCGACGTCGGCGGTGACGTCCTGGAATCGCCCGCCGCCGAGATTTCTGTAGAGGATCGGGCGCTCGCTGCGCTCGGGATGCAGGTGGCCGGAGAACGCGTCCGCCAGTCCGACGAAGGATCCGTTCGTCGGCCGCCTGGTGTCGATCGTGTACTGGCCGACGTTGCAGAGATAGAGATCGACGAGGCCGTCGTTGTCGTAATCGACGAAGGTCGCGCCGGAGGAATGGCCGACGTGCTCGACACCGGCTGCGTGCGTGATGTCCTTGAAGTGTCCCCGGCCGTCGTTCTCGAAGAGCACGTTGCCTTCACGCACCGTCGTGACGAAGAGATCCTGATCGCCGTCGTTGTCGATGTCGGCGAACGACGCGGTGACCCCAATCCGGCCGGCGACGGCGACGCCTGCCTCTTTCGTGATGTTTCTGAATCGCCCGTGTCCAAGATTCTTGTAGAGCTCGTTGCCGCCGACCTGGTTGACGAAATAGAGATCGACCAGGCCGTCGCCGTCGACGTCCGCGGCGGCGAGGCCGGTGCCGTGGTCGTAGTGCACCGCCTTGTAGTAGATGCCGGCGTCTTCGACGATGCGGCCGACGAAGGTGATGCCGCTGGCGGCGACGCGATCAGTGAACTGGAAATCGTAAGGGACGCGAAACTCGCCGATGGTGGCGCGTTGCGCGCGCGCGCGAGCGTCAAGCGCCGCAAGGCCGGGATCGGGATCGGGGATGCGGACCTGCGGCAGCGGCGCGCCGCGGCCGCGTTGTGCCGCCGGCGCGGGGCCGACGAGTGCGGCCGCCGCGCCGATCAGCAACAGGAGACACGCGAGTCGGGCGCCGCGCATCACGCGCTTGCCGGACGCTACTTCGCGGCGGGCGGCGCTCCGGCGGGAGGCAGCGGATCCGGCACGTGATTGGCCACCGCGGGAATCGTCTGGAGATACGCCCAAATCGCCTTCAGGTCCTCGTCGCTCAGCTGCGAATACCACGGCCACGGCATCGGCGGGAGGATGTCGCGCGAGGTCCCCATGTGCTTGCCGGTCTTGAGCGCCTTGAGGAACGTCTCTTCGCTCCAGACGCCGCCGCCGAGCCCGGTGTTCTTGTCGGGGGTGAGGTTCGCGGCGAACGAGACGCCCCACGGACCGCTCCACGCCGTCAACGTATCGGTGGTCGCATAGGCCCAGACGCTGCCGGCGGCCGGCTTGTACGGCGCCGCCACCTTGATCTCTTCTGGATGTCCCGCGAGCATCTTGCTCATGTCAGGCTCCGGGCCGTTCGGTCCAAGCTTCTTGGTCGTGTGGCAGTCGTTGCAGCCGCCGACGGTCACGAGCACCTTGCCGCGCTCGGCCGGGCTCTGTGCGGGTGCGGCAGGCGTGGCAGGCGCGGCCGCCGGCGGGGGCGGCGGCTGAGAGCACGCCGTCACCGCGAGCGCAAGCGGTGCCGCCGCCAGCCAGCCCGCGCGCGTTTTCAAAAATCTTCGCATCGATGTGAGCCTCCTCGAAGGACGGAACACGCATGGAGCCGTGTAAACCGTCGGGAACTATACAACAAGCCTCGGTGACTCCGTGGCCGGAACTGCCGCTATACTCAACCCAATTCCAGGAGGTCTCATGCCCGGCTCTCTCGCGAGACGCGTGGCCGTTCCGATCGGCGTGGCGGCGCTCGCGTTGCTCATGACGCTGTCCGGCGATGCACAGCAGGCGCCGGCGGGCAACCCGCAAGGCGGCGGACGCGGGCAAGGCGCGGCCGGCGGTGGCCGCGGACAAGCGGGCGGACGCGGGCCCCAGCAGAATCAATTCGCGCTCGGCGATGGTCCGTGGGACTACACGACCTCGGAGCGCGGCCTGCGGATTCACGTGTCGGTCGTGACCAAGGGAATCGCGCATCCATGGGGGCTCGCGTTCCTGCCCGACGGCAGCCTGCTGATCAGCGAGCGCGACGGGCGCCTGCGCGTCGTGCGCAACGGCGTCCTCGATCCGACGCCGGTTGCCGGTCTGCCGAAGATTCAGACCGGATTCCTCGCCGGCCTGCTCGACATCGCGCTCCATCCGCGATTCGTCGAGAACCGCTTCGTCTACTTCGCCTACTCGAAGCCGGGCGACAAGGGATCGACGACCGCCCTTGGCCGCGGCACGCTCGACGCCGACGCGAAGACGCTGACCGACGTCAAGGACATCTTCGTCGCCGACGCCTGGGCAACGACGACGACGAACTATGGATCGCGAATCGCCTTCGGCCGCGACGGCATGATCTATTGGACGATTGGCGATCGCGGCCAGGAGTCGCGCGCGCAGGACCCGTCGCATCACGTCGGCACGATCCTGCGGCTCACCGAAGACGGCACCGTGCCGCCGGACAATCCGTTCGTCGGCAAGAGCGGCTTTGCGCCGGAAGTCTATTCGTACGGTCATCGCAGTCCGGAAGGGCTCGCGATCAATCCGATCACCGGCGCGGTCTGGGAATCGGAGCAGGGACCGAACGGCGGCGACGAGATTAACATCATCAAGCCCGGAAAGAATTACGGCTGGCCGCTCGTCAGCTACGGCCGCACCTACACCGGGCCGCGCGTGTCGGAGCATGCGTGGCGTGAGGGGCTCGAGGAGCCGTGGCTGGTCTGGATTCCGGCGATTGCGACGACCGGCATGGCGTTCTACACCGGCGATCGGTTTCCGGCGTGGAAAGGCAACGTCTTCGTCGGCGGATTGCGCACCGGTGAAGTCGTCGGCACCGGTCACGTCGAGCGTATCGTCCTCAACGACGCCGGCGAGGAGCTCCGCCGCGAGTGGCTGCTCGGCGATCTGCATCAGCGGATCCGCGACGTGCGCATGGGACCGGACGGGCTCGTGTATGTGTTGACGGAAGAGAATCAGGCAGCGTTGCTGAAGATAGAGCCTGCGGTCAGAAATTAGGAATTAGGAATTAGGAATTAGGAATTAGGAATTAGGAATTAGGAATTGGAGAGGCTATGAGCATGCGAAGCGCGGTCCCGCTGGTGGCAGCAGCGGCAATCGGCATGGCGACGACGATCGGCTACGCGCAGGGTGGCGGCGCGCAGGGCGGACGAGGCGCGGCGGGTGGGGCTGCGCAGGTCGGCGGGCGCGGACAGCCGACGGCGCCGCCCGGGATCAACTGGCCGTCGCCGCCGATTCCCGACGGCCCGATGGTCTACGACACCGGCATCCAGCACGACGTCAAGATCACGCCGCTCAAAGGGTTCAACCAGCCGTGGAGCATGGCGTTTCTGCCGAACGGCGACATCCTCGTCACCGAGCGAAGCGGCTGCCTGCGGCTCGTGCACAACGGTGCGCTCGAGGCGCAGCATGTCGCCGGGTTACCGGCGATTCAAGCCAACGGCCTCGCCGGCCTGATGGACATTCAGCTGCATCCGCGGTTCAGCGACAACCATTACGTCTACATCACGTATCACAAGCCGGCGGCGGGCGGTGCGGGGACGACCGGCAATCTGCCCGCGAGCGGGCGATGCGCTGCTCCGCAGCAGGGCCGGGGTGATGGTCGCGGTGCGGCGGCCGGAGCGGCCAATGCCGGCGGTGGTGCGAATGCCGCACGTGGCGGCGCGGCAGCGGGCGCGGCTGCAGGCGGCGGTGCGGGTCGGGGCCCCGGCGGTGGCGCCGGAACGATCACGCTCGCGCGTGCGACGTGGGACGGCTCGAAGCTGGTCGACGTCAAGGACATCTTCTCGGCGGTCGCGACCGGTAACGCCTCGCGCATCATCTTCGGCAAGGACGGGATGATCTACATGAGCGTCGGCGCCGGCGATCCGCAGCCGCCCTACACCGACCGTTCGTCGGTGGCGGCACAGGATCCGAACAATCTCGGTGGGAAGGTGCTGCGTCTGAAAGACGACGGCACCGTGCCCTCCGACAACCCGTTTGTCGGCAAGGCCGGCTATCGTCCGGAGATCTACACGCTTGGGCATCGCAACATTCTCGGCCTCACCGTGCAGCCCGACACCGGCGCGATCTGGTCGGTCGAGAACGGCCCGAACGGCGGCGACGAGATCAACCTGCTCCAGCCTGGGAAGAACTACGGCTGGCCGATCGTCAGCGCCGGACGCTTCTATCTCGGCCCCCGCGTCAACGACAAGTTCTACGCGGAGGGTATGGAACAGCCGATCGTCTTCTGGGTGCCGGCGATCGCGCCGTCGGGGCTGCTCTTCTACACCGGCGACAAGTTTCCGACGTGGAAGAACAACGTGTTCGTCGGCAGCATGCGCCAGGGCGAGGTGCCGCGGTCGGGACATCTCGAGCGGATCGACTTCAACGACAAGTGGGAGGAGCTGCACCGCGAGTCGATGCTGAAAGAGCTGCAGAACCGCGTCCGCGACGTGCGGCAAGGGCCAGACGGACTGATCTACGTCCTGACCGCCGAGAACGACGGCGCGCTGCTCAAGCTCGAGCCGGTCACGCATCAAGCGACGCCGGCGACTCGGTAGCGTCGGTCGCGGTCAGTCTTCAGTCGCACGTAGGCCGGGTCCTCTTGGACCCGGCCTGCGTCATTGCCGCCGCGTCAGAATCTGATATTGTCCTCTCCGTGACCGCTGGTCCTCCTTTTCGAGCCGAGCACGTCGGCAGTCTGCTTCGACCCGATCCGCTCTTGCGCGCGCGCGCCGAGGCGGAAGGCAATCAGTATCGCCACGCCACCGGTCCGCTGCGATACGCGGGCCTGAAAGCGATCGAAGACGCGGCCGTCAGAGACGCCGTGCGTCTGCAAGAGGATGTCGGTCTGCAGGTGGTCACCGACGGCGAGTTCCGCCGCCGCAGCTGGTTTCAGGATTTCGTCCTCTCGCTGTCGGGCACCGACATCACCTTCATCGAATCGATGCAGACGGTCTCGGCGGCGCTGCCGTTTCAAGACGACGCGACCGTCGAGAAGCTCCCCGGTCACATCGTGCAGGTGACGAAAAAGCTCAAGCGCGAAGGCGGCATCTTCACCGACCACTTCGCGTATCTCAAGAGCCTGACCACGCGGACGCCGAAGATCAGCCTGCCGTCGCCGTCGATGCTGCATTTCTGGGGCGGCCGCGCGGCGATCGACGCGACCGTCTATCCCGATCTCTCGGAGATGTGGGACGACGCGGTCAAGATCTGGATCGAGGAAATCGAGGCGCTGCATGCGCTCGGCTGCACCTACGTGCAGATCGACGACGTGACGCTGCCGCTGCTGTGCGATCCGCACGGGCAGGCGGCGCTGCGGCAGCGCGGCGACGATCCGATGGCGATCCTCGAGACCTACGCCGGCGTGCTGAACCGGATTGCCGCCGGCGCGCCGGCCGGGATGACCATCGGGATGCACATGTGCCGCGGCAACAACCGCGGCAAGTGGATGGGGAGCGGCGGCTACGAGTACGTCAGCGAAATCGTCTTCAGGAACATCAGCATTCACTGCTACTTCATGGAGTACGACAGCTCGCGCGCCGGCGACTTTCAACCGCTGCGGCACGTGCCGAAAGGGAAGCACGTCGTGCTCGGCCTGGTGTCGACGAAGACGCCGGTGCTCGAGTCGCGCGACGACTTGAAGCGCCGGATCGACGAGGCGGCGAAATACCTGCCGCTCGATCAGTTGTGCCTCAGCCCGCAGTGCGGATTCGCCAGCAATTTCATGGGGAACCCGATCACGATGGACGACGAGCGCCGCAAGCTCGAGCTCGTCGTCGAGACGGCGCGGGATGTGTGGGGATAGCGGCCGGCCGATGGAACTGCAGTCGCTCGGCTACGTCGGCGTTCGCGCGCGGGATGTCGACGATTGGGTCGACTACGGCGTCAAGTTTCTCGGCCTGGAACTGGTCGACCGCAGCCGCTCCACGCTGGCCTTCCGCATGGACGATCGCCGTCAGCGCATCGTCGTGCACGGCGACGGAGGTGAGGGCGCCGCGTTTCTCGGATGGGAGGTGGCCGACGCCGCCGCGCTCGACCGGCTTGCCGCGCGTTTGGAGTCGGCCGCTGTTCGTGTCAGCCGGCTGCCGAGCGCGACCGTCGAAGAACGCCGCGTGACCGGCGCGATTCGCTTCTGCGATCCGGCCGGGCATGCACTCGAAGCGTTCTACGGCGCCGAGACGGCGTCGGATCCATTTCGTCCGGGCCGCGCGATTTCAGGCTTTCGTACCGGTCCGCTCGGGATGGGCCACATCGTGATGAACGTCGAGCGGATCGATCAGGTGCTGCCCTTCTATCAGGACCTGCTCGGGTTCCGTCTCAGCGACTACACGCTGCGTCCGTTCAAGGCCTACTTCTTTCATTTGAATCCGCGGCATCACAGCTTCGCGGTGATCGAGACCGGCAAGAGCAGCGTGCATCACGTGATGATGGAGCTGTTCATGCTCGACGACGTCGGACAGGCCTACGATCTGGCGCTCGGTGAGGAAGGGCGGATCGCGACGACGCTCGGGCGGCATTCGAACGACTTCATGACGTCGTTCTACGCGCGCACGCCTTCCGGGTTCTTCGTCGAGTACGGGTGGGGGGGACGCTCGATCGATCCGGCGGCGCATACGCCGGTGGAAATGACGTGTGGACCGAGCCTCTGGGGACACGACCGCGATTGGCTGCCGCCCGAGCGTCGCGCGGAGGCGCGCGAGCTGCGATTGAAGGCGGCGGCAGACGGCCTGCGCGAGCCGGTGCAGGTGATCGAGGGGAATTACTCGCTGGCTCCAGGCACGTGCGGCTGGTGGGACGCGCAGCGGAGAAGCACGTAGCAGTCGACAATTTACAACTTGGAATCGACAAAGCGATGGCTGCCAACGAGATCAGAATTGCCGACGTAATCGACGGCGCGAAAGTCGGACGCTTGCAGGTGGTGCTCTTCGCGCTGTCGGCGGCCTGTCTGATCATGGACGGCTTCGACGTGCAGGCGGTCGGCTACGTCGGACCGTCGCTCTTCCGCGAATGGAAGATTCCGGACTCCGCGCTCGGTAACATGCTCGCGGCCGGCAACTTCGGCGTCCTCGTCGGCTCGCTGATTTTCACGATGGTCGCCGACAAGATCGGCCGTCGTCCGGTGTTGATTGCGGCGACATTCTATTTCGCCGTGATGACGATTGTGACCGGGATGGTCACGTCGGCGTCGGAGATGATCGTGGTGCGCTTCGTCGCCGGTCTCGGCCTCGGCACGATCGTGCCGAACGCGACCGCGCTGATTGGCGAGTACAGTCCGCGGCGGCTGCGCGTCGCGCTGATGGCCTGTATCTCGGTCGGCTTCACGGCCGGCGCCGCGCTCGGCGGCTTCGTGTCGGCGTGGCTGATTCCGGCGTTCGGCTGGCGATCGGTCTTCTACTTCGGTGGCTCGATCCCGCTCGTCATCGCCGTGCTGATGATCTTCGCGCTGCCCGAGTCGCTGCAGTTCATGGCGCTCCGCAAAAAGGATCTCGGGAAACTGGCGGCGTGGCTGAGGCGCGTCGACCCGACGATTCGCACGACGCCGACGACCGAGTTCGTCGTCCACGAAGAGAACCGAGCCGGGGTGCCGGCGGTGCATCTCTTCCAGGAAGGACGTGCGCTCGGGACAGCGCTGCTCTGGATTATCAACTTCATGAACATCTTCAACCTCTACGTGCTCTCGGGGTGGATGCCTCGAGTGGCGACGCGGTTGGGCTATTCGACGTCCACCGCCGTGCTCGTCGGCACGATGGTGCAGGTCGGCGGCACGCTCGGAACGTTCTGGCTGACGTGGCTCATCGGCCGATTCGGGTTCGTGCCGGTGTTGACGACCTGCTTCGCCGTGGCATGCGCGAGCCTCGTGATGATCGGGCAGCCAGGACTGCCGCTCTGGTTCCTCGTCGTCGTCGTTTTCATCGCCGGCTCGTGCATCGTCGGCGGACAGCCGACGGTGAATGCATTGTCCGGCATTTACTATCCGACCTACCTGCGCTCGACCGGCATCGGCTGGGGATTGGGCGTCGGACGCGCGGGGGCGATTCTTGGTCCTTGGCTGTTCGGCCAACTCATGAGCGCGGAATGGGCGATCACCAACCTGTTCTATCTGGCCGCCGTGCCGGCGCTGATTTCCGCCGCGGTGATGTTCTCGCTTCACTGGGTGATGCGGCGCACCACCTCGGTGCCCGCGCCCGCCATCGCGCATTAGCGCGTAGCCCGAGCCGTCGACTGGAGCCCGACCGCGGGAGCCCCGTAGCCCGAGCCTGTGACGGCTCACCTGAGGAGAGACCGTTCGACATGACTGAGAAGACGCTCGAAGATGTGATCCAGTCGGCCGGAAGTGCGGTCAAGCTTCTGCGACATTCGCAGACCGGTCCGTACGCTTTTCCGGTGGTTCGCCCCGAGTTCACGAACTGGCGCGACGAACAGCGCGCATGGCAGGAGAGCTGCGCGCTGCTCGATCAGTCGCATCACATGACCGACGTCTACCTCGAAGGTCCGGATGCGGTGAAGCTGCTCTCCGATCTCGGCGTGAACAGCTTCAAGCACTTCAAGGTCAATCAGGCGAAACAGTTCATCGCGTGCAACTACCAGGGACACGTGATCGGCGACGCGATCCTCTTCTACCTCGCCGAGAACAAATTGAATCTCGTCGGCCGGCCGCCGGCGGGGAATTGGGTGCAGTTCCACGCGGACATGGGCGGCTACAACGTCACGTGCGAGCGCGACGAGCGGTCGTTCGTCAATCAGGGCCGCCGCAAGGTCTATCGCTATCAGATCCAGGGTCCGCATGCGCAGAAGGTGATGGAGAAAGCGACCGGCTCGGCGACGCCGGACATCAAGTTCTTCAACATGGGGGCGCTGACGATCGCCGGCCACGAGGTGCGCGCGCTGCGCCACGGTATGGTCGGGCAGCCGGGCTGGGAGATCTTCGGTCCGTGGGATCAGGGCGACGCGGTGCGGAACGCGATCGTCGAGGCCGGGCGTGAATTCGGATTGCGGCAGGTCGGCGCGCGCGCGTATCCGACGACCTGCCTCGAGTCGGGATGGATTCCGTCGCCGCTGCCGGCGATCTATTCGACCAAAGAGCTCGAGCCGTACCGGCAGTGGCTCACGGCCAAGAGCTACGAAGCAATGGCGTCGCTCGGCGGCAGCTTCTATTCCGACGACATCGCCGACTACTATTTGACGCCCTTCGATCTCGGCTACGGGCAATTCGTGAAATTCGATCACGACTTCATCGGCAGCGAGAGCGTGCGTGCGTTCGGCGCCGCGCCGCGCCGGCGGAAGGTCACGCTGCTGTGGAACGGCGACGACTTGACGCGGGTGTTCGGCACGCTTTTCATGCGCGACGGCCGCCACAACAAGTACGTCGATCTGCCACTCGCCAATTACGCGTCGCTTCCCTACGACAGGGTCATGAAGGGCGGCACACAGGTCGGCCTCTCGACCTACACCGGCTTCAGCTACAACCAGCGCGCGATGCTCTCGCTCGGGATCGTCGATGCGGCGGTCGGCGAGGGAAGCGAAGTCACGGTCGTGTGGGGAGAGGAGGGCGGCGGGTCGTCGAAGCCGACGGTCGAGCGCCACTCGCAGGCGGAGATTCGCGCGACCGTCGCGCCTGCGCCGATCTCCGACGTCGCACGGCAGGCGTATCGGCCGACGTAAGAGATCTGGAAATCTAAAATCAGGAATCAGGAATGCGACAGGGCAACACCGTCGTCCGAGGAGGACTGTTTGTCGTGCTCGTGGCGCAGCTGGCGGGCGGACAGCTGACCGGTCATGTCGCGGCGCAATCGGCGACTGTCGGGCCGATCTTGCCATCCGCCGACGCGCGCGTCGGGCCGATACTCCCCTCGGCGTCCGCGACTCTCCGACCGACTGCTG
>JADMIO011507025.1_pt1 | contig 63048 bp, 46 predicted proteins | sample 8958161 | NCBI WGS metagenome assembly JADMIO01 (sample SAMN16585339, study PRJNA669376) | soil metagenome | isolation source: Crop rotation soil | place: USA: Cullars Rotation, Alabama | collected 2011 | reverse complement strand
CCGCGACTTCAAGTCACGTGAATTCCAAGCTTCGGATCCCACTGTGCTGGAAAGCTAGCATGGCGACTTGGGAGTTGGGATTTGGGCGTTCGTAGTTATCTGCCGCGGTCGGGCGCGTCAGGGTTGCCAGGCCCGAAGTGCTTCAGAATTACCAACGGATCCGAGTCGCTTCGATTCTCGACGCGTACACCCTCACGCGCAGCGTCCGCGGAAACAAACAGCTCGTCTTCCGTCATCTGTCCGAAGCGGATCATCGCCGGCGTTGAAATCTGCAGGCCGTTGAACGAGCCATGGCCCTGCGTGAGGATAAGGCCGTACGCGGCGGCGTCCGTGATCGTGACGGTCCGCTTCGGCTGCACGGTCAGCTCTTTCGCCGAGTACCACTTCGTCCCGTAGGTGACCCAGACTTCGCGGTACCCGTCGGCGTCGGTTTCGGCGAACGGCTTCACCGGCCTGGGCCGGTAACGATTGCTCGCGCCGAACTTCGGGTTCACGTTCGCGTCCCAGTCGAGCATGCCGATGATGTAGTCGAGATCCTGGTGCTTGTCGGGCGGCACGTCCTTGACCAGCAGATCCCACGGCGTCATCCGTCCTTCGACCTCCGACTGGAACATCGCGAAGACGTCGCTGTTCACCTGCGGTTCGTAGGTGAGGAGCGATCCGGGCGCGTGCAGAATTCCCGGGTCGATCTGCCAGCCGGTGCCGCGCTCGAGTCGATACGCGCGCGACAGGTAGGTGATGCCGTTGTCCCCCTTGTTCCAGTTCTCGAGACACCGCCGGACGTCGTCTTTCGTGGTCCCCGGCTCGAGTCCCATGAACGTGTACGGGTAGTTGTTGTCGGTCGGGTTGTACTGCGGCGGAAAGTAGTACGCCTCGGGCTTGCCGAGACGGCCGACCCGCTTCGCATCCGTGTCGTTCTGATGCATGTGATGCGGAATCGGCCCCATGTTGTCGAAGAATTTGCAGAGGAGGTTCCAGCCCTTCTCGCGGGCCATCACGTCCTTGCCGAGCAGCAGGTCGCCGGCCTGATCGACCGCGTCCTTCAGCAGAAAACGGCTGCCGCTCGCGGTCCGCACGTAACTGAGACCTTCGTCGGCCGGCGTGCCGGGACCGTTGTCGGCATTCGTCGTGGACGAAAACCAGCGTTCGTTGATGCCGCCGCGATGCGCGCCGAAGGCATAGAGATCATCCGGGTGCAGGCGCAGCCGCCGGCCCGGATGCATGAAAGAGCGGGGAACCCACGAGGGTTCGAGGCGCAGAACGCCACGGCCCTGGCCGAGCGCGTTCTGGATGGCTGAGCGATCCGTCATGGGGGCTCACGATATAACCGGAATGCGCCGGTCGCAAGATTCAACGGCGGTTTCCGCGCCGTTTCACAACGCGAAACGCGCCGGTCCGGTTTGAAACCACTTCAGCCAACCGGCGGGGAATAGGTATGCTCTCTCCCGGCGTCGTATGAGTGCGCGGTTCCTCGCGTTCGATCTCGGAGCGGAGAGCGGACGGGCAATCCTCGGCCGGCTGACATCGGGTGTGCTCGACCTGTCCGAGATCTGCCGTTTTCCCAACGAACCGGTGCACGTCGACGGCTCGCTCCACTGGGACATGCCGCGGCTGTGGCTGCAGATGCAGCGCGCGCTCGAGCGGCTGCCCGCGACCGATCGCGTCGAGAGCATCGGGGTCGACGCCTGGGGCTGCGACTACGGCCTGCTCGGCGAGGGCGGCGAGCTGCTCGGCAATCCGTATCATTACCGCGACACGCGGACCGACGGCGTCATGGAGGACGTCTTCGAGCGGGTGCCGCGCGCGAAGATCTACGACGTCACCGGCATCCAGTTCCTGACGTTCAACACGCTCTATCAGCTCGTCGCCGCGTCGCGCGCGACGCCGCTGATGCTCGATGCGGCGACCCAGCTCGGCACCATCCCCGACGTGCTCAACTACTGGCTGACGGGCGAGCTGCGCTCCGAATACACGATCGCGTCGACGACGCAGATGGTCGATGCGCGGACGCGGGCGTGGGCGTTCGATCTGATCCGGGAGCTCGACATTCCGACGCGGCTGCTGCCGCCGCTCATCGAGCCTGGATCGATGCTCGGACCGCTGCAGCGGTCGGTCGCACCGGCGCTGGCCGGCACGCCCGTCGTCGTTCCCGCATGCCACGACACGGGATCCGCCGCGGCCTCCGTGCCGGCGGCCAACGGCCGCGCGTTTCTGAGTTCCGGCACGTGGTCCCTGCTCGGGACGGAAGTGCCGCGCCCGATCATCACGCCGCGCGCACTCGACGCCAATTTTACGAACGAGGGCGGCGTCTGCGGCACGACGCGGCTGCTGAAGAACATCGGGGGGTTGTGGCTGCTGCAGGGCTGCCGCCGCGACTGGTCGCGCGACGGCCACCGCTACGAATACGCGGAGCTGATGGAGATCGCGGGCCATGAACGGCACGCCTTCCGCTCGTTGTTCGATCCCGACGATCGCTCGTTCCTGCACCCCGAGCGCATGACGGCCGCGATCGCCGCCTATTGCCGGCGGACGGGACAGCCGGAGCCCGACGGCGCGGCGTCGTTCACGCGCGCGATTCTCGAGAGCCTCGCGTTCAAGTACCGCGTCGTGCTCGACGCGCTCGGGGAGCTGACCGGGACGCGCATCACCGAAATCCAGATCGTCGGCGGCGGGTCGCGCAACCGGCTGCTGAACCAGTTCACGGCCGATGCGACCGGACGGACGGTGATCGCCGGCCCGGTGGAAGCGACCGCGCTCGGCAACATCGCGATGCAGATGCTGGCCACGGGGGCCGTGTCGGACCTCGGCGAGGCGCGCCGCATCATCGAAGACTCGTTCCCCGCCGAACGGTTCGAGCCGCTGCACGCCGATCGGTGGGGCGCGCACTATCAGCGCTTTCAGCAGTACCTCGAGTACGTCCACCGGTAAACACCACCGGTGACGCACCCAGATCAACTGGACCACGGATAAACACGGATAGACACGGACAAAACACAGTGACTACGACGAAGGACACGACACGGCTGCAGAATCTGTGGGACGAGAAGACGGCGGCGTCGCTGGCGTCGCATCCCCTCGAACTGCTCCGGTATCGATCGAATCTGCTTGGCGAGGATCTGCGCATCACGAATTTCGGAGGCGGGAATACCAGTTCGAAATTCGACCTGCCCGACCCGTTGACCGGCGAGCCGACCCGCGTGATGGCGGTGAAGGGCAGCGGCGGCGATCTGCGGTCGATCTCGGCGTCCGGGTTCGCGGTCCTGTATCTCGACAAGCTCGAGGCGCTCATCAAGCGGTACCGCGGTGAGGCGCACGAGGACGAGATGGTCGGGTTCTATCCGCTGTGCGCGTTCGGCGAGCACCGCGTCGCGGCGTCGATCGATACGCCGCTGCACGCGTTCCTGCCGTTCCCGCACGTCGATCACCTGCATCCCGACTGGGCGATCGCGCTGGCGGCGAGCGCCAACGGCGCGGAGAAGCTCGAGGAGTTCAATCGCCAGTTCGGCCGGAAGATCATCTGGGTGCCGTGGCAGCGTCCGGGCTTCGAGCTCGCGCTGATGCTGCAGAAATCGGTCGACGCGAATCCGGGCTGCGACGGCCTGATTCTCGGAGGACACGGGCTGTTCACGTGGGGCGCCACGCAGCAGGAGTGTTATCTGAACAGCGTCCGCACCATCGATCAGATGGGCGAGTTCCTCGATCAGCACGAGAAGCGGTCGGGCCGTCCGCGCTTTGGCGGCGCCGCGATCGGCGCGGTCGTGCCGGACCGCGAATCGACGATCGCGGAGATCTTTCCGTACCTGCGCGGCGCCGTCTCCTCGAATCGCCGCGTCATCGGCCACTACGATGCCTCGGACGAGGCGGTCGCCTTTGCGAACTCCGCGTGGGCCGGGCCGCTGTGCGGCCTCGGCACGAGCTGTCCCGATCACTTTCTGCGCACGCGCATCTCGCCGATGTTCATCGCGTGGGATCCGGGCAGGGAAGACGTCGCGAAGCTGCGCAGCCGGATCGACGAGCGCATCGTCACCTACCGCGAGGACTACGCCGAGTACTACAAGGCGTTCGCCGAGCCGGCGTCACCGCAGCTGCGTGACAGCAATCCTTCCGTCGTCGTCATCCCCGGTCTCGGGCTGTTCGGCTTCGGCAAGGACAAGCGCGAAGCGCGCATCACGACGGAGTTCTTCGTCAACGCCATCCACGTGATGCAGGGGGCCAACGCGCTGGAAGGCGACGCCACGCCGGAATCGCTGCCGCAGGCGCGCCGGCCCGAGCAGTTGAAGGAGTTCAAGACCTTCCACAATTACGTCGCGCTGCCGCGGCTCGAGGCGTTCCGGATCGAATACTGGGCGCTCGAAGAAGCCAAGCTCCAGCGCATGCCGCCGGAGAAGGAGTTCAGCCGCAAGGTCGTGGTCGTCGTCGGCGGCGCCAGCGGCATCGGCCGCGAGGTGGCGCTCCAGATCGCGAAACGCGGTGGACATGTCGTCGTCGCCGACGCGAACGCAACGGCGGCCGGCGATGCGGCCAAGGAGGCCGCGGCCGTGTCGTCGAAGGAGTTCGTGCAGTCGGCGGCGCTCGATCTGACGTCGCGCGACACGATCGCGGCCGCGATGCGCGCCGCGGTGCTCCAGTTCGGCGGCTTCGACATCGTCATCAACACCGCCGCCGTTTTTCCGACGCCTGAGCCCGGCACGCCGGCAGAGGTGACCTGGACGAAGACGATGGCGGTCAACGTGACGTCGAATTACGTGTTGGCGCAGGAGGCGGCGAGGATCCTTCAGGCGCAGAAGCTGCCGGCGTCGATCGTCCTGACGAGCTCCGCGAATGCGGTGGTGCCGAAGTCGGGAAGCGAAGCCTACGACGTGAGCAAAGCGGCGATCAATCATCTCGTCCACGAGCTCGCCGTCGGTCTCGGACCCCGGATTCGCGTGAACGCGATCGCACCGGCGACGGTGGTCGCCGGTTCGGCGATGTTCCCGCGCGACCGCGTCATGGTGTCGCTGAAGAAATACCAGATCGCGTTCGACGAGTCGGAGGCGACGGAGGATCTGCGGAACAAGCTGGCGGAGTTCTACGCGCAGCGCACGATCACCAAGCGCCCGATCCTGCCGATCGACAATGCCAACGCGATCTGCTGGCTCGCCGGCGACCAGAGCGCCAAGACGACAGGCCACGTCATCCCGGTCGACGGTGGACTGCCGGAAGCGTTCCTGCGCTAGGGAAGGAGGGAGGGAAGCGAAGAGGCGAAGGAACGCGCTCCTTCGGTTCCGTCGCCTCCTTCGGTTCCTTCCCTACGCAAACATCTGAATGAGCTGGTCGTTGGGATAGATGTGGTCGACGTTTTCCGGCGTGACGAGCTGATGCTTCACGAACAACGCCGGCGGAACCGAGCGTCGGTTGAGAATCTCGAGCGCGAGGTTCACGATCTCGGCGCCGTACTTTTCCGGAAAGTAGGCGACCGATCCGATCAGGCGGGTGCCGGGCATGCGCAGCTCGGCACGCCCTTCCGGCGACGCGTTCTGGCCCATGATCGCGCACGTCTCCACACGTCCCGCTTCCTGCATCGCGCGCAGCGCGCCGAGGGCGCTCGGATCGTTGATGGCGCCGATGAGAAACCGGCGCGCGCGGCTGCTGCGCAGGTGCCGCCGCATCATCTCGAAGCTCGGGCCGAGATTGCCGTCGCCGTCGAGATACGTGACCTTGCAGGTTTCGAGCGAGGGATAGATCTCCTTCATCCCGACGAGCATTCCGGTCAGTCGCATGCGCGGCAGGCTGCCGGCGCGATCCAGCGTCAGCAGGACGATCTCGTCCTGATCCGAGTAGCGGAACTGCTTGCCCCATCGGCCCAGATGGCGGCCCCCAATCAATCCCGCTTCGTAATTGTTCGCGCCGAAGTAGGTCGCGCCCGGATGGGGAATCTCGACGGCGATCAGCGGAATCCCCGCTTCCCGGTACTTCGCCGACACGATCGAGGCGACCTGCTCGTCGGTCTGGAACTCGATGACCAGATCCACCTTCTCGCGAACGAGCACGTCGGCGTTGCGCTGCGCGATCTTGGCGTTGTACCGGTTGTCCAGCGAGATGAGCTCGAGCCCCTGCGCCGCGGCCGCCCGCTGCAGGCCGGCCGAGATCTCCTTCGAGAACTGATAGTCCGTGCCCTGCGCCGCATAGCCAAGGCGGACCGGGCGCTGTTTGAACGGCCGCAGGTGCGAGCGATAGAGGTTCTCGCCCGCCTTCTCGATCATGCCGCAGCGCTCGAGCGTGTAGAGCAATCGGAACGTCATGCTCTTCGGCAAGCCGCTGCGGGCCGCGATCTCGCGCAGCGGGAGCGCCTCGCCCGACGAGCGAAACGCCGACAGCAGCTGCGCCGAGTGCACGACCGATTTCACCAGGTAGGGGTCCCGCTTCTCCATGGCGGCGCATTATGCGGGATCGTTTCGCATAGCGCAACGGGTTTGCAGTATGCGAAATGACGAGGTGACGCTGCTGGCGATCGCGGGGCTGGCCAAGTCGTACAGCGGCGTGCGCGCGCTGCGCGGCGTCTCATTCGATCTGCGGCGCGGCGAAGTTCATGCGCTGGTGGGCGAAAACGGCGCCGGCAAGTCGACCCTGATCAAGGCGATCACCGGCGCAATCGAGCCCGACGCGGGGGAGATCGCGATCGACGGCCGGCCCGTGGCCTGGATGGATCCGCACGGCGCGTCGGCCGCCGGCATCGCGGCGATCTATCAGCAGCCATCGCTCTTCCCGCACCTCACGGTGGCGGAGAACATCGCGCTGCGGACCGAACGCGGCGGCCCCTGGCGTCTGGTCGATTGGGAGCGACGCCGCGCGCACGCGCGCGAACTGCTGCAGCGCATCGGCGCGGCCATCGATCCGGACGCGCTCGTCGAGACGCTCAGCATGCCCGAGCAGCAGCTGGTCGAGATCGCCCGCGCGCTCGGGACGGACGCGCGAATCCTCATCATGGACGAGCCGACCGCGTCGCTCGGGGATCGCGAGGTCGAGTCGCTCTTCCGCGCCATCGCGTTACTCAAAGCGCGCGGCGCCGGCATCGTCTATATCTCGCATCGCCTCGATGAGATCTTCGCGATCGCCGATCGCGTCACGGTGCTGCGCGATGGCGAGACCGTCGGCACGCACGCGAGCAGCGACGTGACTCGCGCAGCGCTGGTCGGTCTCATGGTGGGCCGGACGATGGCGGACGTGTATCCCGTGCGCGAGCCGATTCCCGCGGATGCGCCCGCCGTCCTCGAGCTGCACGGCGTCGGCCATCCGCCCAGCGGTGTGCACGGCGTGTCGTTGTCGGTTCGCCGCGGCGAGATTCTCGGCGTCGCGGGGCTCGTCGGCTCCGGCCGCACGGAGCTCGCCGAAATCATCTTCGGCTTGCGGCCGGCCGGCGCGGGGCAGATCAAACTGAACGGCCGGCCCGTTCGCATCGACTCACCGTCCCGCGCGATCGGGCTGGGCATCGGCTACGTTCCCGAGGACCGCCGGCAGCACGGCGTCGTCCTCGACATGTCGGTGACGGCGAATACCAGCCTCGCCGGCCTTCGTCGCGTGGCGCGCGCCGGCCTGATCGATCGCGCCGCCGAAGCGGCCGCGGCCGCGGCGTTCGTGGAGCGGCTGCGCATCAAGACCGCCTCACTCGACTCCGACGTCGGCGCGCTCTCGGGCGGCAACCAGCAGAAGGTCGCGCTGGCGCGCTGGCTCGCGACGCAGCCGTCGGTCCTGATCCTCGATGAACCGACCCAGGGCGTGGACGTCGGCGCCAAGGCGGAAATCCATCGGCTGATCGCCGAGCTTGCCCAGGGCGGACTGGCGATTCTGATGATCTCGTCGGAACTGCCGGAGACGCTCGGCCTCAGCGATCGGATCGCCGTGATGCACGCGGGCACGATCGCCGGCGTGGTCGACCGCCGCGACGCCACCCAGGATCGCCTCCTCCATCTCGCACTCGGCCACCCCGCATGAGCCGCCGACGCGAACTGACCATCGCGGGCACGATCGCGGCGCTGTACGCCGCGCTGGCGGTCTTCGCGCCGGGGTTTTTCACGCGCGAGAACTTCCTGGATCTCTTCCTCGGCAACTTTCCGGTGCTGCTCGTCGCGATGGGGACGACGCTGGTCATGGTGGCCGGAGAGATCGATATCTCCGTCGGGTCGGCGTTCGCCATCTGCGGGATCGTGTCGGGCGCGGCGGCGCTCACCGGTCTGCCGCTGATCGCGATCGCGGCGATCACCATCGCGGCCGGTGCGCTGCTCGGCGCGCTCAACGGCGTGCTCGTCGCGTACGCCGGACTGCCGTCCATCGTCGTGACGCTGGCGACGATGGTCGCGCTGCGCGACGGGTTGCGCTGGGTGACGCAGGGCGCGTGGATTCAGAACCTGCCGGCGTCGTTCCAGTGGCTCGGCCTCGCGCAGGGCACCTTTCCCATCGTCGCGATCGTGATCACCGTGGCGCTGCAGGCGCTGTTGTCCTGGAGCGCCACCGGCGTGTCCGCCTTCCGATCGGTGTATGCCACCGGTTCCGACATCCAGGCGGCACGGTTGGCGGGGATCGAGACGCGGCTCGTGACATTCTCGGTGTTCGCCGCCGGCGGCGCGTTCACGGGACTCGCGGCGCTGATGAACGCGGTTCGTTTCAATCAGATTCCGAGCAACGCGGGGATCGGGCTCGAGATGAAAGTGATCGCCGCGGTCGTCGTCGGCGGCGCGGCGGTGCGCGGGGGACGCGGGACGTTCGCGGGGACGTTGCTCGGCGTCATGCTGCTCGCGAGCGTCGGACCGGCGCTGGTGTTCCTCGGCGTCACGAGCTACTGGGAGCGCGCGATCCACGGCGCGATCGTGCTGGCGGCGGTGGGCGCCGACGCGTGGACGGCGCGGCGCGAGCGCCGTGCGCCGGCGCTGGCGGTGGCGCGGGCATGACGACCGTGGCGCGAACGCCGTCGAGGGGGGGCGCGGAAGGGCTGTTGCTCGCCGCGGTCGTCCTCGAGGTGTGCGTGTTCGGCGGGCTCGCGCCGCGCTTTCTCACCGTCGGCAACGCGTTCGAGATCGTCCGAGCGACCGTCGAGCTCGGACTGCTCGCCGTGGCGCTGACGCCGATTCTCGTCAGCGGCGGGATCGACGTGTCGGTCGGCGCCATGATGGGCCTTGCGGCGATCGTGTTCGGCGCCGCGGTGAAGGACTGGGGCTTCGGCGTCCCCGGCGGCATCGCCCTGGCGCTCGCGTCGGGGCTCGCCGGCGGTGCGCTCAACGCGATCCTCATCGCCCGACTCGAGGTCCCGCCGCTCATCGTCACGCTCGGATCGATGTCGCTCTTCCGCGGCATCGCGGAAGGTCTCACGCAGGCGGCGGTCAACTACACCGCGTTCCCGCGATCGTTTCTCGCGTTCGGCCAGGGCTACCTCTGGGACGTCCTCCCGGCACAGGTGCCGCTGTTCGTCGCGGTCGTGATCGCGTATGCCGTGCTGCTGCATCGATCCGTGATCGGGCGGGCGCTCTACGCGATTGGCTTCGCGCCCTCCGGCGCGCGCTACGCGGGCATTCCGGTCAGGCGGCGGGTCGCCGAGTTGTACGTGCTCGCGGGCGTCATCTCGAGCCTCGCGGCAGTGGTCTATGTCGCGCACCTCGGCCAGGCGCGGTCAGACGCCGGTTCGGGATACGAGCTCGACGCGATCACCGCCGTCGTGCTCGGCGGCACGTCGGTGTTCGGCGGACGCGGGACCATTTGGGGCACCCTGCTCGGACTCGCGGCGTTGAGTGTCTTGCGCAACGGCCTGCAGCTCGCGGGCCTGCCGTCGGAGCTGACCGGGGTGATGACGGGCACGCTGCTCGTCGCCACAATCGCCATCGATCGTGTCAGGATGAGCGCGCATGAACACGCGCCTTCGACATCGGAGGACTTTGAGGTGAAGAATTCGCAGGTCGCCGCCATCTGCGCGGCGGTCATCGCCGCAGCGATCATCGTTGCGGGCACGAATGCCTGGCTGGTGCGCTCGATTGGGACGACCGTGGCCGGTCAGCCGGCAGCCGCGCCGCGCGCCGCGGCGGCCCCAGGCCGGCGTCCCGTCATCGCGATGATGCCGAAGGCGAAAGGCGATCCGTATTTCATTTCCTGCCGCGCGGGTGCCGAGGAAGCGGCGAAGGAGCTCGACGTCGAGCTGATCTGGGACGGGCCGACGAGTCTCGACGCCGCCCGTCAGAACGAGCTGGTCGAAAACTGGATCACCCGCAAAGTGGATGCGATCGCCGTCGCGGTGGAAAACCGCGGCGGGATTTCGAGTGTGCTGCGCAAAGCCCGTGAGCGCGGCATCAAGGTGCTGACCTGGGACGCCGATGCCGAAGCGGACGCGCGCGATTTTTTCGTGAACCAGGCGACGCCCGAAGGGATCGCCAATACGCTGACCGACGAAGCGGCGCGGCTCCTCGGGAACGAGGGAGAGTTCGCCATCATCACCGGCGCGCTGAGCGCCGCCAATCAGAACGAGTGGATCGCGAACATCAAGAAGCGCCTGACGGAGAAGTATCCGAAGCTCACGCTGGCGACGATCCGCCCGAGCGACGACGACCGCGACAAGGCGTTCGGCGAGACGCAGACGATCCTCCGGGCCTTTCCGAAGGTGAAGCTGATCATGGCCATTTCCGCGCCCGCGGTCCCCGGATCCGCGGAAGCCGTGCGCCAGGCGAACCGTGCCGGCGACGTGAAGGTGATCGGCCTGTCGCTGCCGAACATCAACAAGCCGTACGTGCACGGCGGCGTCGTGCAGGCCGTCATTCTCTGGAACACACGCGACCTCGGATATCTCACCGTCCTGTCGGCATCACAGCTCGTGCGGCAGTCGTTCGCGGCGGGAGCGAACGGACTGGATGCGGGGAGGCTCGGCCGGATTGAAGTGCGCGGACTGGAGATTCTTCTCGGGGCGCCGCTGCTGATGAACAAAGCGAACATCGACAAGTACGATTTCTAACCCCAGACCCCTGTAGCTTCCGCCTTCAGGCGGAATTTCACGCGAGGAGCGAACGTGAAACAAGCGGACCGAGTGTTCAGCGCGTTGGACGATTTCCGTATCGAGCTGCCATCGTGGGGGTTCGCGAACACGGGAACGCGCTTCGGCAAGTTCCTGCAGCCGGCGGCGGCGACGACGATCGAAGAGAAATTCAGCGACGCCGGCCAGGTGCATGCGCTGACGGGTGTCTGTCCGACGCTCGCGCTGCACGTGCTCTGGGACCTCCCGGACGGCGTCAGCAGCGCGGCGGACATCGATCGGCTCTCGGCGCGCTACGGGGTGCGCGCCGGATCGATCAATCCGAACGTCTTCCAGGATCAGCACTACAAGCACGGCTCGTTCGGCAATCCCGATCCGGGGGTGCGGGCGGCGGCCGAGCGGCACGTGATCGACAGCATCGGGATCGCGTCCGTCGTGAAGAGCCGCGATATCTCGCTGTGGTTCGCGGACGGGTCGAACTATCCGGGCACGGCGAACATCCGCCAGCGCCGCGGGTGGTTCATCGACGCGCTCCGTGCCAGTCATGCGCGGCTCGCGCCCGGGCAGCGGCTGCTGATGGAATACAAGCCGTTCGAGCCGGCGTTCTATCACACCGATATCGCCGACTGGGGCATGGCGCTGCTGCTGGCGCGCGCGGCGGGACCGCAGGCGCGCGTGCTGGTGGATACGGGCCACCATTATTTGTCTCAGAACATCGAACAGATCGTCGCGTGGCTGCTCGCGGAAAACATGCTCGGCGGCTTCCACTTCAACGATCGGCGATACGCAGACGACGACCTGACGCTCGGGTCGATCGATCCCTATCAGGTGTTCCGCATCTTCCACGAGATCCGCTCCTACGCGCACGAGACCGGCGGCGAGCCTGACATCGCCTACATGGTCGATCAGAGCCACAACCTGAAGGGGAAGATCGAAGCGATGATCCAGACGGTGTGCATCGCGCAGGAGCTGTACGCCAAGGCGTCGCTCGTCGATCACGCTGCGCTCGCCGACGCGCAGCGGCAGACCGATCTCGTGCGCGCCGAAGGCCTCCTGCAGGATGCCTTCGCGACCGACGTCCGTCCCGCGATCCGCGACTGGCGCACGTCGAAGAAGCTGCCGGCGGATCCGCAGCAGGCGTTCCGCGAGAGCGGCTACCTCGAACGCATCACCGCCGACCGCGGCTCCCGCGCGGCGGGCGTGTCGTCCTACGCCTGATGCTCGAGCGGCTGAGACGGGCCACGGCCACACGCTCCGGCACCAAGGCCACAAAGATCACGACGACTAATCTGGTTTTCTTTGTGTTCTTTGTGTCCTTTGTGGGTTTGGTGCCGGAGCGTGGCCCGGGGGCGGTCTCACCGCAGGTGTCGCGAAGTCGTGAGTGGCCCGCCATTACGCGGGAGGCGAAGCCGTGGACGCGCTGGTGGTGGCAGGGAAGCGCGGTCGATCGCGCCGGGCTCACCGCGAATCTGCAATCGATCGCGGCCGCCGGATTCGGCGGCGTCGAGATCACGCCGATCTACGGCGTGCGCGGTGAGGAGTCGCGCTTCATTCCGTACCTGTCCGATCGGTGGGTCGAGATGCTCGAGCACTCACTCACGGAAGCCCGCCGGCTCGATCTCGGCGTCGACATGGCGACCGGAACGGGCTGGCCCTTCGGTGGACCATCGGTTGGCGAAGACACCGCGGCACGCAACATGGTGCATCGCACGTGGACCGTCGCGGCCGGCGGGCGAGTGAACGAACCGATCCGTTTCGTGCAGGCGGCGCTCGTCCGCACCGCGCGTCCGTTGCCGCCGGGACGGCTGACCACCGTCGCCAATCCGATCGCCGCGAACAAGGATCTGCAGGAACTCGCGCTGGAACACGTGAAGTACGAACGGCCGCTGCCGCTCGTCGCGTTGATCGCCTATGACGGATCCGGGCGCTCGACCGATCTGACCGCGCGCGTCGATGCACAGGGAACGCTGGACTGGACCGCGCCGTCCGCGTCGACGCTCTACGCGGTGTTCGGCGGCTGGCACGGGAAGCTCGTCGAGCGCGCCGCGCCGGACGGGGAGGGATTCGTCATCGATCACTTTTCGCAGGCGGCGATCCGTGCGTATCTCTCGCGATTCGACCGCGCATTCGGCCAGCGGCCGCTCGCCTGGCTGCGCGCGTTCTTCAACGACTCCTACGAAGTGGACGATGCGCCGGGGCAGGCGGACTTCACGCCGCGGCTGTTCGCCGAATTCCGCGCGCGGCGCCATTACGATCTCCGCCAACATCTTCCTGAGCTGTTCGGTGACGTGACAGGGGCGGACGCGGACCGCGTGCTTGCGGATTATCGCGAGACTATTTCCGATCTGCTGCTGGAGACGTTCACGGCCGAGTGGGGCGCATGGGCGCGACGGCATGGCGCCGTCATCCGCAACCAGGCGCACGGATCGCCCGCGAACCTCCTCGATCTCTACGCGGCCAGCGAGATTCCCGAAACCGAAGGGACCGATCTGCCCCGTTACAAATGGGCGACGTCGGCCGGACATGTCGTCGGGCGCCGGTTGATTTCCGCCGAGGCCGCGACCTGGCTCGACGAGCACTTCCGCGCGACGCTCGCGCAAGTCCGGTCCGCGGTCGACTATCTTTTTCTTGGCGGCGTCAACCACGTCGTCTATCACGGCACCGCGTATTCGCCGACGGATGATCCGTGGCCCGGCTGGCAGTTCTACGCCGCCGTCGAGTTCAATTCGCGGAACGCGTGGGTGGACGACGTGGCGGCGCTGAACGCGTACGTCGCGCGCACGCAGTCGTTTCTGCAGACGGGCCGCTCCGACAACGACGTGCTGCTGTACTTTCCGTTCTACGACGCCATCGCCACGAGAGGAGAGCGCGGACTGCTCGCGCATTTTGGCGAGGCGAACCAGCGGACCGCCGCCGACGGCTTCGAGGCGGCCGCGTCGTTCCTGCAGGCGCGCGGCTACGCATACGACTACGTGTCGGACCGTCAGCTCCTCGAGACCCGTGTCGGCGATCACGTGGTGGTGACGGCTGACGGCGTGGGATACGGGGCCCTCGTCATTCCGCCGATGCGTGTCATGCCGATCCGCACGCTCGAGCGCGTCGCGGCGCTCGCCCGCGACGGTGTGCAGGTGATCGTCTGGAAATCGTGGCCCGGGGATGTCGCCGGCTTCGCCGATCGGGAGGCCGCCCGGGCGCGCATGCGGCAGCTGCTCGCGTCGAATCCGCCCGTCACCCGGACCGACGATCTCGATGCGGCGCTCTCACAGGGCGGGGTGCGTGTGCAGCGGGAACCGCTCGTCGACCGCGGCCTGATGTTCGTCCGGCGCGATGGCGGCCACGGCCGGGTCTACTTCGTGGCGAACCGCGGCGAACGGCCGATCGCAGGCTGGATTCCCTTTCATCTCGGCGCCGACGTGACGATCTTCGACGCGATGAGCGGCCGCCGCGGACGCGCCCGGACGCGTGTCGAAGGCCGCGGCGTGACCGACGTCTACCTCGAAGTGCCTCCCGGCGAATCACTGATCGTCGCGGCGGGACCTCCGGCGGAGGACAAGGCGTTCGAGTTTCTCGCGCCATCCGGACCCGCGATCACCGTCACCGGACCGTGGCAGCTGCGCTTCGTCAAAGGCGGCCCGTCACTGCCGCCGCCGCAAACGATCGACGCGCTCCGCTCGTGGACGACGCTGGGCGGTGACGGGCTGAAGAACTTCTCGGGCACCGCGACCTACAGCGTCGCGTTTCCGAAGCCGACGGGAAACGCCGCGACGTGGCAGCTCGATCTCGGAGCGGTCCACGAGAGCGCACGGGTGCGGCTGAACGGCCACGACCTCGCGACATTGATCGGCCCACGGTATCGAGTCACGATCGACGCGAACGCGCTGACGGCGACGAACACGCTCGAGATCAGCGTCACCAATCTTTCCGCGAACCGCATCGCCGATCTCGATCGCCGCGGCGTGCCGTGGAAGAAGTTCTACAACGTCAACATGCCGCCTCGCCTCGCGCAGAACCGCGGCGCCGACGGCCTGTTCTCCGCGGCGGCGTGGGAGCCGCTGCCCTCTGGACTCCTCGGGCCGGTGACGTTGACGCCCCTCGTCACTCGCTGAGACGGGCCACGGCCTCAGGCTCCGACACAACGACCACAAAGGCCACCAAAGATCACGAAAAAACTATTGGTTCTTCTTTGTGATCTTTGTGATCTTCGTGGCCTTTGTGCCGGAGCGTAGCCCGTGGGCCGTCTCAGCGTCGCTAACTACGCAGCGGTGGTGCGGTGCTGGCGCGCAGGACGAGTTTGTGCGGCAGCGTCACGGAGCGCGGGATCGCGGCGGCGTTGCCGAGGATTGCCAGCAGCAGCTTGACGGTGCCTTCGCCGATCTCGCGCATCGGCTGGGCGACGGTGGTCAGCGCCGGCAGCGTGTAGCGCGCGAAGCGGATGTCATCGAACCCGATGACGGAGAGATCCAGCGGGACGCGGAGGCCCGTGGCGCGCGCGTAGTCGAGCACGCCCATGGCCATCTCGTCGTTGAAGCAGAAAATCGCGGTCGGCGGATCCGGCGCGCCGAGGAGGTGCTTCGAGGCGTCGGCGCCGGACTCGACGGAGAAGTCGCCGCCGACGACCACGAGATCGCCGGCGCCGCGCTTGAGGGCGACGCTCGACGCGCCGCGCAGGCGATCGCGGCTGAGCGGGCTGACGAGCGGGCCGGTGACGACGCCGATCCGCTGGTGCCCGAGATCGTAGAGATGCGTGATGGCGTCGGCCGCCGCCTGGGCGTTGTCGATGTGCACGCTGGGAACGCCGAGATGCGGATTGAACTCACAGCCATTGACGACGGGCGCGCAGCGCGGCGCGGCGTTGCGGACCAGCGTGCCGGCGGCTTCCGGCAGGCGGTGGCCGAGGAAGATCAAGCCGTCCGCTTCCTTACTCTTCAGCATCTGCGCGTAGCGCTGTTCCCGGCGTTCGTCGTGCTGCGTGTCGCCGAGCAGCACGGCGTACTCCTCGCGCTGCGCCGCGTCTTCGATGCCCTGCAGGATGAGCGAGAAGAACGGATTGGAGATGTCGGGGACGGTGACGAGCAGCTTCCCGGTGCGCGCGGTCCGGAGATTCTTCGCGGTGGAGTTCGGCGTGTAGCCGAGCATGTCAACCGCACGGAGGACGCGGCTGCGCGTCTTCGCCGAGACGACGTCGGGCTGACTGAGGACCCGCGAGACCGTCGACGGGGAAACCCCGGCGCGTTTCGCGACTTCGTAAATGTTTGACACGCGCGCGGCGTCATCATACACGTACGACACTTGCCGCGTGTTCGCTATCCTGTTAGCATCCGCGGCAATTGCAATCGATTTCAAGACCGCCCGTGCGGATTCGAGGTGGTGGTTATGCGACAGAACGTGTTTCTGGGAGCGGCGGCGGGCGTCCTGCTCTCCGGCATCCTTATTAGCGCTCAACCCTTCGACACGCGCAGGGCCGCCCCGAGCGCAGTCGAAGGGCAGCAACCGCCCGCACAACAACCGCCCGCCGGCCGGGGACAGGGTGCGGGGCAAGGCGCTGGCGCGCCGCAGGGCCGCGGCGGCGGACGTCAGGGCCAGAGCTTTCCGGCGCAGCAGCGCAAGCTCGCCGACCCCGCCACGATCGAGCGCGGCAACACGCTCTACGGCATCAACTGCCGTCTCTGCCATGGTCCCGATCTGCGCGGCGGCGACATGGGTGGCGTCAATTTGCTCCGCTCGCCGCTGGTGCTTGGTGATCAGGAGGGCGAGCTGATCATGCCGGTCGTGAAGAACGGGAGAAGCCCGGAGGGCCGTCCGCCGATGCCGCCGCTGCCGTTGAAAGACGACGACATCAAGGCCGTCGCGGCCTACATCCATAGCGTCGCGGCGACCATGGCGGGCCAGGGCGGTCCGCCGCCCGGTCCGGCAAAAGAACTGAACATCGTCGTCGGCAACGCCGCGGCGGGTGAGAAGTACTTCGCGGCGAACTGCGCGAGCTGCCACTCGGCGTCCGGCGACATGAAAGGCGTGGCGTCACGCTTCCCGACGGCGATGGCGCTGCAGACCGGGTGGGTCTCCGGCAACGCCGGCGGCGGCGGACGCGGCGGGCGCGGCGGTGGCGGCGGCGAAGCGGCTCCCGCGCGCAAGCCGGTGACCGTGACGGTGACGACCTCGGACGGCCAGAAGATCGAAGGACGGCTCGATCGCGTGGACGACTTCCTCGTCACGCTCACCCTCGCGGACGGAACGCAGCGCACGTTCCGGCGCACGACGGCGTCGACGCCCGGCGTGCAGATCAACGATCCGCTCGCCGGACACAAGGCGCTGTGGATGAAGCTCACCGACGACGACATCCACAACGTGACGGCTTATCTGGTGACACTGAAATGAAACGCATCACCTACGCTCTGCTCGCCAGCGGGTTCATCGCCGCGGCGCCGGTTCTCACCGCGCAACAAAGCGGTCTCGATCCCGCCGCGATCCTCAAGCCGCTCGGCGACGACTGGCCGACCTACTCCGGCGACTATTCCGGCCGCCGCTACAGCACGTTGAAGGACATCAACCAGACGAACGTGAAGAACCTCACGCTCGTGTGGACGGCGCGCCTGACCGCAGGCCTCCCGGCGGCGGCCGGCGGCTTCGGCGGTTTCGGCGGAGGCGGCGGACGCGGTGGCGGTGGCGGCAACGCCAGCGTGATCGTCGGCGGCGAGGGGGCGGAAGAGTTCGCCTTCAGCGGCAACCCGAGCGTCAAGGGCGCGATTCTCGAGGTGAACGACATCCTCTACGTCACCGCGCCGGACAACGTCTGGGCGGTTGATGCCCACGACGGCCGCACGCTGTGGCGGTACTTCTGGAAGACGCGCGGCGGCACGCACATCGGCAACCGCGGCGCCGCGCTCTGGAACAACTATCTCTTCTTCGAGACGCCGGACAATTACCTCGTCTCGCTCGACGCGCGCACCGGCAAGGAGCGGTGGCACGTCGAGATCGCGAGCTTCAACGAACAGTACTTCTCGACCGCCGCGCCGGTCGTCGTCGGCAATCACGTGCTCGCGGGCACCGGCAACGATCTCGACATGCCGGGCTTCCTGCAGTCGTTCGATCCGGAGACGGGCAAGCTGCAGTGGAAGACCTACATGGTGCCGATGAATCCGGGCGATCCCGGCATCGAGACCTGGCCGAGCCTCGAGGCCGCGCGTCACGGCGGCGGCCAGACGTGGATTCCGGGCGCCTACGATCCGGAAACGAAGCTCTACATGATCGGCACCGGCAATCCGACGCCGGGGTACACCGGCCAGGGACGCAAAGGCGACAACCTCTTCACGTGTTCGATCGTCGCGCTCAACGTCGAGACGGGCAAGATGGCGTGGCACTACCAGACGTCGCCGCACGACACGCACGACTGGGATTCGTCGCAGACGCCGATCCTGATCGACGGCCTGATCGACGGCAAGCCGCGCAAGCTGATGGCGACGGCGTCGCGCAACGGCTGGTTCAGCGTGGTCGATCGCGTCACGGGCGAACCGGTCACGAGCCAGAAGTTCGGCACGACGATGAACTGGGTGAAGAGCGTGCGGAAGAGCGGCCAGCCCGAGCCGGATCCGGGGAAGGAAGCGACGGTGCCGGGTTCGCTCGTGTCGCCGGTCGAAGGCGGCGTCACCAACTGGCCGCCGGCCGCGTACTCGCCGGACACGGGCTTCTTCTACGTCCACGAGCACAACGGCTTCAACATGCTGTATCTGACCGAAACGGATCCGCGTGGATCGATGGGACTCGCGGGGAAGGCGGTCGGGCAGGTCGGCTCGTATCCGAGCGCGCTGCGCGCGATTGACTACAAGACCGGCAAGCCCGCGTGGCGTCACGAATACGCGCAGGGCGGCGGGTCCGGCGGGATCCTGACGACGGCGGGCCGCGTGCTGTTCACCGGCGACAACGGCGGCAACCTCGTCGCCTACGACGCGACGAACGGGAATCCGCTGTGGCACTCGCACATCGGCTCGCCGAGCAACGCGCCGGAGACCTTCCGGGTCGACGGCCAGCAGATCGTGCTCGTCGCGGTGGGCGACACGCTCTACGCGTTCGGCCTCCATCAGTAGGTCCCGGCGGGAGACAGGCTGTAAGCGTTTACACGCCTGTCTTCCCACGAAACCGATTGCCACGAGAAAGGAGTTCTGGTAGGGTCCACGGCAAACCATGTCTGAAATCGATTTCAGGCATTCCCGCAGCTTTTCCGGGAGCACTGGGCAGGAGGAGAAATTCGCATGTTCGTACGGATTTCGGCAGCGTTGAGTCTCGTCCTCGTGACGCTGCTGGCCCCGGCACCGGCCGCGGCGCAGCTCACCACCGGCACTCTGACCGGTACCATCAAAGACGCGCAGGGGCTCGTCATCCCCGGTGCGACCGTCGTCGTCACCAGCGAAGCCCGCGGCACACAGCTGCCGCCGGCTGTCACCAACGCCAGCGGCGACTTCGTCCTCGCCAACGTGCCGCCTGATTCCTACGTCATCCAGGTCACGATGGACGGATTCAAACCGCTCAAGCGCGGCGGCATCACCGTCAGCGCCGGCGACCGTGTGGGTCTCGGCATTCTCACGATTGAAGTCGGCGGCCTCACCGAGGCGGTGACGGTGCAGGCCGAGTCTCCGCTCGTGCAGACGCAGAGCGGCGAGCGCTCGTTCACCGTCAGCACGAAGTCGGTCGAGAACCTGCCGATTTCCAATCGCAGCTTCGTCCAGCTCGCGGCGCTCGCGCCCGGCGTGACCGGCACGAACCCGTCGCGCGTCGGCGACCGCTCGTCGACCGGCGGCAACAACAGCAACATCATGATGGACGGCGTCTCGACGATGGACACGGGCAGCAACTCCGTGCTGTTGCAGATGAACGTCGAGTCGATCGCCGAAGTGAAAGTGCTGGTCTCGAACTACCAGGCCGAGTACGGCCGGTCGAGCGGCGTGCAGGTCAGCGCGGTGACCAAGAGCGGCACCAACCGTTTCCGCGGCTCCGCGTACGACGTCATGCGGAAGGACAAGTGGAACTCGAACAGCCAGACGAACATTCTGAACGGCGACAAGAAACCCACGGTGGACGAGAAGGATCTCGGCTACACGATCGGCGGCCCGATTGGCAGGCCGGGGGGCAACAACAAGCTGTTCTTCTTCTACGCTCACGAATTCGCGCCGAGAACCGCGGGCGGCGACACGGTCCGCTTCCGCTTCCCGACCGCGCTCGAGCGCGCGGGAGACTTCTCGCAGTCACTGGACAACAACGGAGCGCTCTACAACCTGATCAAGGACCCGCTCAGCAGTTCGCCCTGCACGGCGGCGAACACGGCCGGCTGCTTCCAGGACGGCGGCGTCGTCGGCCGGATTCCGGCGAACCGCCTGTATCAGACCGGGCTGAACATCCTCAAGCTGTACCCGATGCCGAACCTGGCGAACGCCGGGCAGTTCAACTACGAGTTGACGCGGCCGGCGGAGCAGTTGCGCGCGAATCAACCGGCAATCCGGTTCGATTACCAGCCGTCGCTGAAGCTGCGCGGCACCTTCAAGTATTCGGGCTGGTCGCAGCAGGACGTCGTCATTCCGGGCACGATTCCCGGCTGGAACGACACGCGGCAGTACAACCCGTTCGTGCGCACGGTGGCGGCGACGGTGAACTACTCGCTGAGCAACGCGACCTTCCTCGAAGGCACGTGGGGCCGGGCGCAGAATTCGCTAACCGGCTGCGCGCTCGCGCAGGCGAACACCGGTCCGTCGTTCTGCCGTGCGGCGTTCCCGATGAACGACACGGCGAGCCTCTCGGGCGCGGGTCTGAGCCAGCTGCCGTTCATCTTCCCGGACGCGAGCATCATCAACACGAGCTACTTCGCGTATGAAGCGCTCAACGGCGTCAACCCGCCGATCTGGGACGGCAAGCGCATCTCGATGGTCCCCAACTTCACCTGGGGCAGCCGCGTCGCCAACGCGCCGACCAACGTGCCGTTCCCCGGCTATCTGAACGTCAACAAGACCAACGACGTCTCGGTCAGCCTGACGAACATCCGCGGTCGTCACACGTTCAAGGGCGGCTTCTACAACACCCACAGCTACAAGGCGCAGCAGCGCCAGGGCTGGCAGGGATCGATCACCTTCTCGAACGACGCGGCCAATCCGCTCGACACCACCTTTGGCTACGCCAACGCCGCGGTCGGCGTGTTCTCGTCCTACAACCAGTTCTCGAAGTACGTCGAAGGCAACTTCGTCTACAACAACACCGAGGGCTACGTGCAGGACAACTGGAAGGTGACCGACAAGTGGACGCTGGATTACGGCGTGCGCTTCGTGCACCAGCAGCCGCAGTACGACGAGCTCGGGCAGGCGGCGAACTTCCTGCCGGAGAAGTGGGCCCTGTCGAGCGCGCCGGTGCTGTATCTCGCGGGCTGCGCGGCAACGCCGTGCACGGGCAACAACCGCCAGGCGCTGGATCCGCGGACGGGCGCGCTGCTCGGCCCGGCGACGGCGGCGGCGATCGGCACGCTCGTGCCGAACTCGGGCAACACGACGAACGGTCTGTTCCTCTCGGGACAGGGCATCGCCAAGACGACCTACACGTGGCCGGCGTTCCGGGCCGCGCCGCGGTTCGGCACGGCGTACGACGTGACCGGACACCAGAACTTCGTGCTGCGCGGCGGCGCCGGGCTCTTCTACGATCGGCCGTCGGGCAACTCGATCTTCGCGCAGGTGCAGAACCCGCCGACGATCCGTAACGTGACGCTGCGCTACAGCACGCTGCAGTCGCTGACCTCCGGTCTCGCGACCGAAGCGCCGCCGACGCTGGCGGTGTATCAGTACGAGAGCGGTCTGCCGTCCACGTGGCAGTGGAACGGCGGCGCGCAGATGCTGCTGCCGGGCGCGATCGCGCTCGACGTCGAGTACACCGGCCAGCACGCCTACAACATCGTCGAAAACGTGAACATCAACGCCGTCGACTTCGGCGCGTCGTATCTCGCGGGCAACCAGGATTCGACGCTGACGAGCGCGCTGCCCGGCGGCGCGGCGGTCGTTTCGGATCAGATGCGTGCGTTCCGCGGCTTCAGCTCGATCACGATGGCCCAGGCGCGCGGCTGGCTGACCAGCCATGCGCTGCAGACCTCGTTCAACCGCCGCTTCCGCAACGGCGTGTCGTTCGGCTTCAACGACGCGTGGCTGCTGTCGCAGAAGGGCAGCACCGGCGCGCGGCTCCAGCACAACGCGGACGGCAGCTATTCCGAGCGTGCCGATCAGGCGCAGGCCGACGAGCTCCTCGGCAACTTCATTCCCGTGAAGCACACGCTGAAGGGGAACTTCGTGTGGGATCTGCCGGACTACCACGGGCAGAGCGCCGGAGCGAAGGCGATCGGCTACGTCCTGAACGACTGGCAGGTGTCGGGCGTGTGGACCGGTGCGACCGGCTCTGCCTACACCGTCGGCACGTCGTATCAGAGCGGCGGCAACGTGAACGTCACCGGTTCGCCGGACTACGGCGGCCGCGTGCGCATCGTCGGCGACGCGGGTTCGGGCTGCAGCGCCGACGTGCTGCGTCAGTTCACCGCGGGAGGCTTCGCCGCGCCGCTCGTCAACAGTGTCGGCCTCGAATCGGGCGCGGACTACCTTCGCGGCTGCTTCCAGAGCCAGCTCGACATGGCGTTCGCGCGGAACCTCCGGTTCCGCGGCAGCAAGCAACTGCAGATCCGCCTCGACGTGTTCAACGCGCCGAACCAGGCGATCATCACGGGCCGCAACACGACGATGAACGTGACGAGCCCGACCGACGGCACGGTGCAGAACCTGCCGTACGACGCGAGCGGCAACACGCGGGCGAACTTCTCGTTGCCCAAGAACGCCGGCTTCGGCGTGGCGAACGCGTACCAGTCGCCGCGCACGATGCAGCTCCAGATCCGGTTCTCGTTCTAATGCGAGGTGCGAGGCGGGAGGCGCGTGGTGCGCTTTCCGCTTCGCTCATGACATGACGGTCACCCGACATCACACTCCGCTGCTCGTCGCAGCACTCCTTCTGACTGCCAGCTACACGCTTGCCGCGCAGGGCCGCGGCGGACAGGGCCGCGGCGGCGGCGCGGCGGATCCGCAAGGACAAGGCCGCGGACGCGGCAACAGTTTTCCGCAACAGCAACGGCAGCTCGCTGACGAGGCGACGCTGGCGAAAGGCAAAGGCCTTTACGAAACGACGTGCGCGCCGTGCCACGGCGCCGATCTTCGCGGCGGACAGCTTGGCGGACCGAACCTGCTGCGCTCCCAGCTCGTGCTGCTCGACAAAGCGGGCGAAGCGATCGGGGAAGTGATCAAGGCGGGGCGGCCGAATCCGGCGCAGGCGGGCGCGACGCCGATGCCGGCGCTGTCGCTGCCGCCGGACCAGGTCACCGCCATCGCCGAATACATTCACAGCGTCGCGGCGCAAGGCGGACGCCAGGGACGCCCGCCGGTCGACGACACCGTCCCGGCTGACCGCGTGCTCGTCGGCGACGCGACGGCGGGGCAGGCGTACTTCCAGGCGACCTGCAGCAGCTGCCATTCCGTGACGGGCGATCTCAAAGGCATCGCGTCGCGCGCGGGGGATGCGCGCGAGCTGCAGAATCTCTGGGTCTCCGGTGGCGGCGGCGGTCGCGGCGGCGGAGGTGGTGGCGGGCGCGGCGGCGGTGGCCGCGGCCGCGGCGCGTCGGACCGCGCGACCGTCAAGGTGACCCCTTCGTCCGGACCGGCCGTCGAAGGCCGTCTGCTGCGCATCGACGATTTCACCGTCGCGGTCGGGTTGACCGACGGCACCCGGCGGACGATCGTTCGCAACAGCGCGACCGATCCGAAAGTCGAAGTGAACGATCCCGGCGAAGCACACAAGCGGATCGTCATGGCGCTCACCGACCGGGACATGCACAACGTGACCGCTTTCCTCTGGACGATCAAGTAATGCGACGCTTCTTCATTGCTCTTGTCCTGATCACACCGCTCGGTCTATTGGCGCAATCGCCGGCGGGCCTGGATCCCGCAACGATCCTCAAGCCGCTCGGCGACTCGTGGCCGACGTACTCCGGCGACTACACCGGGCGCCGCTACAGCTCGCTGACGCAGATCAATCAGTCGACGGTGAAGAACCTCGGTCTCGCGTGGCTCTCGCGCGGGTTCACGCAGGCGCAGGGATCGAACTCGGGCGGTCTCGGAACGGGCGAAATGAACGCCACCGGCCCCGCCGCGATTCGCGGGTCCATTCTCATGGTCGACGGCGTACTCTATCCGACGTCGCCCGACAACGTCTGGGCGGTCGATGCGCGCGACGGCACCGTCCTCTGGCAGTACTGGTGGAAGACGCGCGGCGGCACCCACATCGGCAACCGCGGCGTCGGCATGTGGAAGAACTATCTGTTCGTCGAGACGCCTGACGACCAGCTCGTGAAGCTGGACGCGCGGACGGGCAAGGAGATCTGGCACGTCGAGATCTCGTCGTTCGAGGGGCAGTACTTCTCGACGATGGCGCCGGTGATCATTCGCGATCACGTCATCGTCGGCACCGGCAACGACGTCGACGCGCCGGGATTTCTCCAGTCCTTCGATCCGGAAACCGGCAAGCGGCAGTGGATCCTCTACACCGTGCCGATGAATCCTGGCGATCCGGGTCTCGACACCTGGCCCAGCCTCGAGGCGGCGCGCCACGGCGGCGGGCAGCCGTGGGTGCCGGGCGCGTACGATCCGGATACGAATCTCTACATCTTCGGCACCGGCAATCCGACGCCGGCGTATACGCCCGCCGGACGCGGCGTCGGCACGGGCCTGTTCACCTGTTCGCTCGTGGCGGTGAACGTCGACACGGGCAAGATGGCGTGGTACTACCAGACGTCGCCGCGCGACATGCACGACTGGGATTCGACCCAGACGCCGATTCTGATCGACGGCAAGATCAACGGACAGCCGCGCAAGCTCGTCTCGACGGCCGCGCGTAACGGCTACTTCTTCACGGTCGATCGCGTGACCGGCGAGTACGTCGCGAGCGGCAAGTTCAGTCAGACGGCGAACTGGGCGAGCGGGCTCGACAAGCAGGGACGCCCGGTGCTCAATCCGGAGAAAGTGGCGACCGTTCCCGGCGCGATCGTCAGCAGCAGCGCGACCAACTGGCCGCCGCCGGCCTACTCGCCGGACACGGGCCTGTTCTACGTTCCCGAAAACAACAGCCTCGGCGTTCGCTATCTGATCAACGACGACCCGCGCGGATCGATGGGGCTTGGCGGCACGACGGGAGGCGGCGGCGTCTCGACCGGCGGATCGATCATCGCGATGGATCCGAACACCGCGAAGATCGTCTGGCGCCATGCGTTCCCCGGCGGCGGCGGCGCCACCGGCATGTTGACGACGGCCGGCAAGCTGCTCTTCGCCGGCGACGGCGCCGGCAACATCGTCGCGTTCGACCCGGCCAACGGCAATCCACTCTGGCATTCACGTATCGGCGGCGTGTCGGGGGCTCCTCAAACCTATATGCTCGACGGCAAACAGTACCTTCTGGTTTCAGCGGGCGATGCTCTTGCCGCGTATGCTCTATATGGCGCCAGGTAGGCGAACGGAGCGGAGCGAGCAGCGAAGCGAGCGTAGCGCAGTGAGCTTAAGCGAGGCGCCAAAGGCGCCGGGCGCCAAAAAACGGAGCGAAGTAAATGGCTTACACCAGACGTGAGTTCGGGAAGCTGGCCCTTGCAGGGCTGCCGGCGGCTGCAGTCCTCGGGAGTTCGGAGTCGATCTTCGGTCCGCCTTCGCGGCTGTTCGCCGCTACGGCGGGACAAGCGCCGGCGGCGAAGCCGAATTCGAATTTCGGCGGCGTGCAGATCGGCACGATCACTTACAGCTACCGCCAGATGCAGGATCAGTCCGCGGAGGCGACGCTGAAGTACCTGATCGACAGCGGGCTCAGCGCATGCGAGTTGATGGATGGCCCCGCCGAGAGTTTCGCCGGCCGGCCTGCCGGTCCAGCCCGCGGCGGATTCCCCGGAGGCGGGGCCGGTGGCGGCGGACGGCGCGGTGAGGCGGGTCCTCCGCCGGCGCCGCAGCCCGGCCCAGGCGAAAAGCTCGGCGAGTGGCACGGCGCGCAGTGCGTCGTCGGCGCTGACGGCCAGGTCGTTCCTCCGGGACGTGCCGGAGGCGCGGGTGGTTTCGGCGGCGGCGGCAGGGCCCGCGGCAATCAGGAGCTCACGCCGGAGCAGCAGGCCGCGCAGGCGGCGCAGCGCGAAGCGGCCGACAAGCTGAAAGCGTGGCGAACATCTGTTTCAATGGATAAGTTCAAGGCGCTGCGCAAGATGTACAACGACGCCGGCGTCACGATCTACGCCTACAAGTCCGACGGCCTGCAGAAGAACATCAACACGTCGCAGGAAGAGCTCGAGTACGTGTTCAACGTCGCGGCGGCGCTCGGAGCGACGCACACGACGATGGAACTGCCGGCCGGACCCGATGCCGAGGCGATGCTGAAGCGGATGGCGGCGCTGGCGGAGAAGCACAAGGTGGCGATCGCGTATCACTCGCACCTGCAGGGCAGCATGACGGCGTTCGATCAGGCGCTCGCCGTGTCGAAGTGGAGCATGTCGAACGTCGATCTCGGCCATTTCGTCGCGGGAGGCAACAAGGGCGGTACGCCGCTCGACTTCCTCAACAAGTTCCACGACCGGATCGCGAGCGTCCATTTGAAGGACCGCACGCTGCCGGAGCATTGCTCGCTCAACCTGGCGTGGGGCGCCGGCGAGACGCCGCTCAAGGACATCCTCCTGGCGATGAAGAAGAACAAGTGGAAGTTCCCTGGTTCGATCGAATTCGAGTACGCCATTCCGGACGGATCCGATCCGGTCAAGGAAGTTCGCAAGAGCGTCGAGTACTGCCGGGCCGTGCTGACCTCATAAACGCGGAGCAGAGCCATGTCCATCACGAGGCGTGATTTCGGGAAGTTGGCGCTGGCCGGTCTACCGGCGGCGACGATCCTCGGCCGCTCGGATTCGATTTTCGGAGCCTTCGCACAAGCGAAGCCGAACTCCAATTTCGGCGGCGTGCAGGTCGGCACGATCACCTATAGCTTCCGTCAGATGCCGGATCAGAGCGCGGAAGCGATCCTGAAGTACACGCTCGAGTGCGGCATCAGCGCGATCGAGTTCATGGGTGGCCCGGTCGAAGCATTCGCCGGCGCGCCGTCGTCCGGGCGAGGTGGCGGTGCTAGGGGTGCTGCAGGTGCGCCGGGTGCTCCGGGTGCTGGTGCTCCGGGTGCTCGAGGTGCCGCGGGTGCAGGTGCTGGGGGTGCGGGGCGCGGACGTGCGGCGTTCGATCCGAATAACGTTCCGCCGGGCGCGAGGATTGGCGAGTGGCACGGGCAGCAGTGTCTCGTGCAGGAAGAAGGCGCGGGCGGTAGTGGCGGCGGGCGCGCCGGTGGCGGTGGCGGCGGGCGAGGCCGCGGCAACGCGACGCCGGAAGAGCAGGCCGCGCAGCAGGAGGCGGCCGCGAAGCTGAAAGCGTGGCGGACGTCCGTCTCGATGGACAAGTTCAAGCAGCTCCGCAAGATGTTCAACGACGCCGGCGTCTCCATCTATGCGTGGAAGCAGCTCAATCCGAATATGTCGGACGAGGAGTTCGAGTACATCTTCAACGTCGCGGAGGTCCTCGGCTGCACGCACACGACGCTCGAATTACCGGCCGGCCCCGAGGCGGGCGCGCAGTTGAAGCGCATCGGCGACTTCGCAATGAAGAAGAAGATCTACGCCGCATATCACACGCACGCGCAGGGCGGCATGACCGTCCTCGACGAGGCGTTTGCCGCGTCGCCGGGCAACATGGCGAACGTCGACCTCGGGCACTGGGTCGCGGGCGGCAACAAGGGCGGTACACCGCTCGACTTCCTCAACAAGTACCACGCGCGCACCGCGAGCTTCCACCTGAAGGACCGGACGACGCCGGAGCACTGCGCGCTCAACCTGCCGTGGGGCCAGGGAGAGACGCCGATCAAGCAGATCCTCCAGCTCGTGAAAAAGAACAAGTGGAAGATGCCGGCGTCGGTGGAGCTCGAGTACGCGATCCCCGAGGGATCGGACTCGGTCAAAGAGACGAAGAAGTGCGTTGAGTACTGCCGCGCCGCCTTGCTTACCTAGAGCAGGGGCTCGAGCCCGGCCTACCGACGGGGCCAGACGTTGTCCGCGGTGTCCTTGTCGGGGAACCGGCCGTCGGGATCCAGCGTGATCTTTTCGATCGCCCGCCCGCCGAAGTCGAGCGTCGCCTGGAACGTCCGGTTGCCGATGAACCAGACGTCGACCGGGTAGTTCACGATCGCCGTCTTCTCGTCGATCATCTTCGCGTTCACCATCGGCTTGATCGCCGGACCATCGGCCGCCAGTTCCACTTTCAGGACGACCGGTGACGGCATTTGCCCGTCCTGCCGCACCGTCACGATCATCTTGCCGTTCGACGTCGTGGCGTTCTGGATCGATCCGTCGACCGACTCCGTCGTCCACAGCCAGTAGTACCAGAACCACTGGAGGTCGCGGCCGAGCGTCTTGTCCATGAAGAAGATGTAGTCCCAGGGCGACGGATGCTTGAACGCCCAGGTCTTCGCGTACTCGCTCATCGCGCGCTGCACTTCGCTGTCGCCGACGATGCCGCCGAGCGCGGAGAGCATCAGCGGCGTCTTCGAGTAGGTCTGGAAGCTGTACATGCTGCCGGCGTAGTTGGCGAGCCACATCATCGGCGGCTCTTCCTCGTTGCCGCTGATGCTGCCGTAGCTCTGGCCGATCTTGTTGAGATTCGGCTTCTGGCCGCGGGAGTCGGCGCCCGACAGGATGTTCATGTACTGGTTGAAGCCTTCGTCCATCCAGCCGTACCACGTCTCGTTGTTGCTGACCATCATCGGCCACCACTGATGGCCGGTCTCGTGATCCGCGGCGCCCTGGTTGGAGTTGATCACCATCGGATATTCCATGCCGGCGCTCGGTCCGTCCTGCAGCGTCAACTGAGGGAACGGATACGGGGCCCACAGCTTCGAGTAGAACTCGAGTGCATGGCGCGCGATGGAACCGGCATTCGTGTAGAGGTTCGCGTGCGACGGCTCGAAGACCATGTTGATCGGCACTGGCGCCTTGCCGGGAATCGTCGCGCGCGTCGCCTTCCACACGTAGTCGCGCGCGGTCGCCCACGCGAAATCGTTGACGTTCTCGGCGTACATCCGCCACACCAGCCGATCGCCGGCAGCGGTCGCGTTGCCGGGGCCGCGCTCGTCCTCGCCGACGATCGTGATCACATCGTCGGAGTCGAGCACGTGGGCGAGGCGCTCGCGCGCCTTCGCGGTGAGGACGTCCGCGGGATTCTGCAGCACGCCGGTGCCGCTCACGATCCATCCGCCGGGCACGTCGATGCTGACGTCGAAGCGGCCGAAATTGTTGTAGAACTCCGACGGGCCGAGGTACGTGCTGGTGTCCCAACCGCGGAGATCGTCGTAAACCGCGACGCGCGGGTACCACTGCGTCGGCTGGAACAGCCGATCCTCGATCCGCTGCGTCATCCGGTGGCCGCGTCCGTTCGGCCCGCCGGGCAGCTTCGTGTGCCAGTCGATCTGGAGCTTCGCGTCGGACTTCGCGGCGACCGGCGTCGCGAGCGACACGCGAGCGACGGTCTGATCGAGTCCCGACGCGGTGAGCGTCCGCGCGGCGTTCGCGTTGCCGCCGCCGCGTCCCCCGCGTCCGCCGCGCCCGCCGCCGCCCGCGGTCGCAGACAGGTCCACGTCGTCGCCGTTCACCGCCAGCTTCGTGATCACCATGCCGTCGGTGACTTCCGCCGGAACCCAGGGGGCCGAGTGCGGATTCGCCGGCCGGAAGATGTTGTGATCGAGCCGCAGCACGATCTCGGTCATGGACTGCGGGCTGTTGTTGTGAAGAACGATCGTTTCGGATCCGGTGAGCGTCTGCGTCGGCGGATCGAGCCGCACGTTGATCGTGTAGTCGGTCTGGATCTGCCAGTAATTCGGTCCGGGCTTGCCGGTCAGATCCCGCGTCCCCGCCTCGTAGGCGCGTCGGATCTGGTTCGTCAGTGGGACGTCACGCCTGATCGCGCGCGGCACCGACGGGTTGGCGGACGCCGGCGGCGCCTGCCGGTCCCCCGTAGCCCGCAGGGCGGAGGGGGACAGCACCGGAAGGCACAGCGCTGCCAGCACGATGAGACGGCGAATCGATACTGCCATCTCGTGAGGATACCCGATTCGTCCGCCATTCGAGTGTGACGCGGACGTGGCAGGGCCGGCAGAGAAGCCGGTAATTCTCCAGCCCGCATTCGCCGCCGCCGTCGGCGACCGGGACGATGTGGTCCGCCTCCCACTTGCGGCGGGCCTTGACCACGTTGACGCCGCACAGCCGGCAGATGCCCTTGTCGCGCTTCTTCACCTCGCGCCGCACGTACCACGGACTGCTGCGAACTTTCCACTCGTGGACGCACGGCTCGCCGCAGAACGTCCGCCGCGGCGGCTTCACCGGGCCGCGGCACCAGCGGCAGACGACGTTGCCGAGATCGTCCCTGTCGGGAATGCCCCAGTTGTCGGCGTGGACGGTCCGGATGCGCGCGGTGCTCACGCGCTCTCTATCGGCGCTCGCCGCGGGCAATAATAGGCGCCGCAGAAATGATGAAATCCCGAGGCCTCTGGGCGATTGTCGCGCTGCTCGTGTGCCAGTCGGTGTATCTGTATTCGCACTTCCCCGGGCCCGAGCAGTACATGCCGGCGGCTGACGAGGGCACGTTCTTCCGCGAGGCCACGGTGGTCCTCGATCGCGGCATGGCAGGGTGGCACGCGCTGGCGCAGGACTTCCTCGCGCGTCCGGAGCTCCAGGTCTCGCCACCGCCGACGCGGATCGGACACGTGCTGCTCGCCGCCGGCGCTCTGTCGATCGATCGCTCCTTCCGGATGTTGTCCGTGCTGTCGCTCTCGGCGCACGTACTCACGGTGCTGCTGACGTACGGGTTCGTCCGACGGTGGTCGGGAGACAGCACGGCGACGTGCGCATCGATTCTCGTGGCGACCTCGCCGCTCGCCTCGGGACTCGCGACCCGCGCGCTGTCCGACTGCGACTATCGGCTCTTCAGCATCCTGGCGGCGTTCCTGTGTATCGACTGGTCGCTCGACGGCGGGCGCCGCACGTTTGCGTGGTTCCTCGTCGCGCTGACGTGGTCCGCGATCGTGAAGGAAATGACGTTCGTGTGGCTGCCGGTCTTTGCCGCGCTGATCGTCGTGAGCAGCGTGCGGCGGTGGGGCCGCGTGCAGTGGCTGCCGCTCGTCGCGCTCGGGGTCGTTCCCGTCGTCGTCATCCTGGTCGACGCGATGGTGTTCGGCGGGGTTCGCACCGCGGTCTCGCTGATCGCGACGACGTTCCGGATGAACACCATGGCGACGAACGACTACCTGCGCCTGTATCACAACGGGCCGTGGTTCACCTTCTTTGTCGACGCCTTGCTGCTCGCGCCGGTCGCGACGCTGGCGTTCCTGTTGACGACCGGCTGGTACGTCACCCGCCGCCCGGCCGAGAACGCCATGCTGCCGGCAGTCTTCATCCTGATTGCCGCCGGGATCGCGGTGTTCGCGGCGCTGCCGCAGAATCCGCGCTACTCGAACCCGCTCGATGCGCTGGTGCGCATCTTCCTCGGCGCAGCGATCGTGGCGATCGCCCGGCCCGTGCGTCTGGCGGAGGCGCGGCACGCGGTGGTCGCCGGCGCCGTTGCGATCCTTGCCATCGCCGACGTCGCGTCATTTCACCGGCTCTTCGTCGACCAGCGGATCTACGATCCGATTCCCTACAATCTGGCGATCGCCAGGAACCTGGGGCCGTCGGGCCCGGTGCGGGCGACGCTCACGGCGGACGAGTACGTCGCGCAGGGGCTCGCCTACTATCGCGCGCGCGATTACGAGGCCTCCATCGCCATGTCGCAGCGGGCGCTGACGATCGGCGGTGAGAGCGCGGTGGTCTACAACAACATGGGGGCGGCGTACTGCGAGCTTGGCCGCTGGGCCGAAGCGATCACCGCGCTGAACGCCGCGCTGCGGTTGAAACCGGACTTCGCGCTGGCGCGCAACAATCTCGCGTGGGCGCAGGCAGGCATCGCGGCGCCCCCGGGGGGGAGACGCTGATTAGAAGACCTTCGCGGTTGCCATCGGCCACAGGCGCATCTGCACCTTGCCGGTGACGTACTTCTTGGGAACGAGCCCCCACTGCCGGCTGTCGAAACTGCCGATGCGGTTGTCGCCCATGACGAAGTAGAAGCCTTGATCGATGACGCGAGGTCCCCAGTCCTCGTGGCTGCGGTGCTGGGGCGTGACGAAGCTGTCGTCGACCAGCACATCGTTGCGGAACACCCGCCCGTCGACGATCCGGACCAGATCGCCTTCGCGCGCGATGATGCGCTTGACGAACAACTTGTCCGGCTCGAGCGGATAGTAGAGCATCACGATGTCGCCGACGCGCGGATCGTGCATCTGATAGGCGAGCTTGTTGACGACGAGCCGATCGCGATCGTGCAGCGTCGGATCCATGCTCATGCCGTCGACGCGTGCCACCTGGAACACGAAGGTGATGATGAGCGTGGCGTAGACGGCGGCGGACGCCAGCGTCCGCAGCCACGCGAGAATCTCCCGGCCGGCTCCTTTCCACTCCATACGTCGATCTAGATTACCAAACTTGCGGATTAGCGGTCCCCCGGCGGCGGCTCGATGTGGATGATGGCGTCCGCGATCTGCGGAAAGCGCTGCATCAGCAGGTCCTTGACGACGTGCGACGTGCGGTGCGCTTCACGGAGCGCCGAGTCGGCGGGCAGCCAGACGTGCAGATCGAGGAACACGTAATCGAGGGATCCCCGGGTCCGGATGTGGTGGCACCCGAGCACTTCCGGCACGCTCATCACGACGCGGCGGATGTCGTCCTCGTCGATGACGACGCGGTCGGAGAGGATCTGCGTCGTATCGCGCGCGATCTGGTACGACGTATGGGCGATCAGCAGCGCGATCGCGAGGCCGGCGAACGGATCGAGAATCGGGAAGCCGAGTGCGACGGCGGCCAGGGAGATCAGCACGCCGATCGTCGCGTAGACGTCGCTCCGCGTGTGCACCGAATCGGCCAGCAGCAGTTCGCTGTTCAGCCGGCGCGCCGCGCCTGATTCGTAGCGGACCACGACGTAGTTGATCCCCAGCGTGCCGAGCATCACCACGAAACTGACCCACGAGACGTCCGCGGGCGCTGGGGCGGCGAACCGCTTGACCGCGGCGCGGCCGATCTCGAACACCGCCAGGACCAGGAAGATGATGATGCCGGCCGCGGCGAGCGTTTCGTACTTCCGGTGCCCATACGGGTGATCGCTGTCGGGCGGCTTGCGCGCGGCGCGCAGGCCGACGATGCCGATGATGTTGGAGGTGGAGTCGGCGAGCGAGTGGTAGCCGTCGGAGACGATGCTGACCGCGCCGGTGGCGTACCCGAGAAGGAGCTTCGCGGTCGCGACCCCAAGGTTCATCACGAGGACCCGCGCCAGGACGCGGAAGACCTCGTGCTGGCGACTGGAGGTCAAAAAACTTTCGCGTTCCCCATCGGCCACCAGCGGAGCTGCACCTTGCCGATGATGTACTTCTTCGGCACCAGGCCCCAGTGGCGGCTGTCGGAGCTGTTGTTGCGGTGATCGCCCATGACGAAGTAGTAGCCCTCGTCGATCACGCGCGGGCCCCAGTCGTCATGACTGCGGTATTCCGCGGGCACGAAGCTGTCGTCCACCGGCACATCGTTGCGGAAGACGCGGCCGTCGACGATGCGCACTTGATCGCCTTCTTCGGCGATGATGCGTTTGACGAACGATTTCTCCGGCTTGAGCGGATAGTAGAGCATGACGATGTCGCCGACCTGGGGATCGTGCAGCCGGTAGGCGAGCTTGTTGACGATCAGCCGATCCTGATCCTGCAGCGTCGGCGCCATGCTCATGCCCTCGACGCGGGCAACCTGGAAACCGAACGTCACGATCAGCGTTGCGTAGACCGCGGCCGACGCCAGCGTCTTCAGCCAGGCGACGAGCTCTTCCCCGAGACGATTGAGCCACAGCGACGTGCCGTCCAGCGCGATCCGTTCGTTGGCCGCCGGCTGCGGTGCCGCCGCAGGATCGGACGGCAGCAGGGGATCCACATGCGGCTCTTCGTGCGCCAGCGTCATCGCCGGTGGCGCCGGCGGCGGTTCAGACTGCTGGGGCGAGAACGGATCGAACCGATGAGGGTCGGGCGGCGCGAAGGGATCCTGATCGTGGCTGTCGCTCATAACTTCAGGTACTCACGCAGCCGGCGCGTCTGCGACCGGCTGACGGGGATCTCGGTGCCCTTGACATCCTTCATCTTGAGGATGTAATTGCGGCTGAACCAGGGCACAATCTCCTTGATTTTATTGATGTTAACCAGATGCGACCGGTGCACCCTCCAGAACACGGCGGGATCGAGTCGCGTCTGCAGTTCATCCAGTGTCCGATAGTTGGACGTTCCAGACAAGCTGTTCGTTACAACGCGGATCTGGTCGTCCTCCAGGGAGGCGTGGACGACCTCGTCCGTGTGGACGAGCAGGAACCGCTCTTCCACCTTGATCGCGAGCTGCTCGCGCCGCGATTGCCGGTCCGCCAGCATTTGCAGCAGGGGCTCGAGGTCCGTGTCCTTCTTGACCTTTTCGGCCGCCAGCCGCTTCTTCACCCGCTCGACCGCCATCGTCAGGCGCTCCGGTTCCACTGGTTTGAGCAGGTAATCCACGGCGTTCACTTCGAAGGCCTCGATCGCGTACTGGTCGAACGCGGTGACGAAGACGAGCTGCGCCTCGATGCCGGCCTGCACGACCCGCCGCGCGACTTCGAATCCCGTCAATCCCGGCATCTGTACGTCCAGCATGACTAAATCGGGCTGGTACTCTTCGATTACGCGCAGCGCCTCCACACCGTTTCCCGCCTGGGCGACGATTTCGATACCGCCCAGTTCCGTGAGCAGATAACACAGCTCGTCACGCGCCAACTGCTCGTCGTCGACGACGACCGTTCGAAGTTCGCCGTTCATGCGATTCCCCGCTCCGCGGTGGCCGTGTGCGGAATGACGACGCGCGCGCAGGTGCCTTCGCCGGGCACGCTGTCGAGCTGCAGTTGATAGTTGGCGCCGTAGATCACGCGCAGCCGTTCGTTGACGTTGCGCAGGCCGATCCCGGTGCCTTTCACGCGGCTCGCGTCGCTCGGCGGGATGCCCAGGCCGTTGTCGATGATGTCGATGACCGCGTGATCGCGTTCGAACAGGCTGCGGATGGTGATGCGTCCTTCACCGAGCTTCTGCGACAGGCCGTGCTTGATCGAGTTCTCCACGAGCGGCTGGAGCATCATGCTCGGCACGATCAGGTCGAGCGTCGCCGGATCGATCTGCTTTTCGATCCGCAGCAGCGGCCCGAAGCGGATGCTTTCGATGTCCAGGTACTCGTCGATGGCGTCGAGCTCCTCGCGGAGCGTGACGAAGTGCTCCTGGCTGCGCAGCAGCCGGCGGAGCAGTCCCGACAGCTTGACGATCAGCGTACGGGCTTTTTCCGGCTCCGAGCGGATCAGCGAAGACACCGACGCCAGCGTGTTGAACAGGAAGTGTGGATTGATCTGGCTCGCGAGCGCGTCGAGCCGCGACGCCATCAGCAGTTTCTCCTGCTCCTGCAGGCGGTGCTCGATGCGCGCGCTGTTCCAGATCTTGATCGGGATGGCGATCGAGAGCACGGTCGACACCAGCACCGCGGCCCACATGCCGGGCGTGTGCGCGGGAATCACGAACAGGCTCGACTCCCACTGGTGGCCGACCGCCTGCGCGATCACCTCGAGCCCGATCGGCGCGGCGAGCAGCACGACGACCCAGTCGATCTCGAACCGCCGCACCAGCTTCCACACGTGGCCGTGGAGGCCCGTGAAAAACAGCGGCGAGAACTGCCAGATCGCTTCTTTCGGGCAGATCTCACGCAGGCCGCCGCCCGCGAATCCGCAGCCGACCGCGAAGGGCAGCGCACCCCACTCGCTGTCGAACAGCGGCGGCACGCCAAGCATCACGCCGACGATGGCGCCGGCGTACGGTCCGGCGAGAAGGCCGGCGATGAAGGCGCCCGCAAGCGTGAGGTCCAGCGCCTGATACCCGAGCACGAGACGTGAGATGACCCCGGCCGTCAGCGGCACGCCCATGCTCGCCGCAAAGACGAGCCGTTCGTGCCAGTCGCGCTTCTCGGTGAGCAGGATCCGCCTGAACCACGGAAAGCGGACGAGCATTGTCGCCAGGACGGCGCCGACGGCGAGCTTCGCCATCAGCGTGAAGAGCAGGACCTGCCCACTCGCCAATTGCGTCGGGTGCAGAGGCATCTGGACCGTGGCTTCAGCCGCGGCATCAATAGTTTACGGTATGATGCAAGGATGATTCGGCCGATGATCGTGGGGTTCGCCACGACCCTCAAGCACTTCTTCCAACCGAAGGTCACCGTCAATTATCCCGACCAGAAGATCCCGGTGTTTCCGAAGTGGCGCGGCAAGCAGGTGCTGATGCGCGACGAAAACGGGCTCGAGAAGTGCGTCGCGTGCGGTTTGTGCGCCGTCGCGTGTCCGGCCGACGCGATCTATCTCGAGGCGGCGGAGAACGACGGCACCGTTCAGGCCGGGCCGCGGTACGCGAAGGTCTACCAGATCCACAAGACGCGCTGCATCTTCTGCGGGATGTGTGAAGAAGCGTGCCCGGTGTCGGCGATCTTCATGGGCAAGGACTACGAGCTCGCCGTCTACAGCACCAAGGACTTCATCTGGGACAAGACGGATCTGCTGGTGCCGGGACAGACGGCGGCGCCCGCCGCTTCGGCGCGCTAGGCGACATCCACGGCGCCTTCGACGCCGCGCGCGCGATCACCGCGCGCCATCCCGAGGTTCCCTTCTGGCTGTGCGTCGGCGACATCGCCGATGATGCGGGCGGCTACGAGCCGCTCGGCGCACCGGTTTACTGGATTCACGGCAACAACGACAATTTCGACGCGATTGCGGCCGGCGATCTGCCCGACGGTTTGCACCATATCGACAACGGGACGGTGATGGAGATCACCCGACCTGAAAGGTCGGGTCCACGGGTGTCGGGTCCACGGGTGTCGGGTCCACGGGTGGCGGGGCCACGGGCGGCGGGGCCACGGGCGGGGAGCCCATGGGTGGCGGGACCACGGGCGGGGGGCCCATGGGTGGCGGGACCACGGGTGGCGGGCCTTGGCGGGACGTTCGCGCCGACGTGGTACGAGACGGCGGCGGCGCACCTCCCGCACCCGAAGAAGGGAAGCGCCAAAGCGACCGAACTCGCGACGCATTCGACAGGCTCAGGGTCGTCCCGAGCGAAGTCGAGGGACGACAAGCGGCGGCACTTCGTCCGCGACGAGGTCGAGGCCTGCAAGGCGCTCCGCAACATCGACGTCTTGCTGACGCACGAAGCGGCGACGCCGTTTCGTCCGTTTCCAGGCGGGCGCGGACCCGACGCCGGCAAGGCTCAGATCAACGAGGTGCTCGCGGCGATGAAGCCGCGGCTGCACCTGTTCGGACATCATCACCGTTTCTCCGAGCAGACCGTCGAAGGCGTTCGCTCGATCGGTCTCGATCTGGTGAGTCGCGGTTACGTCCTGATCGACGCCGCGACGCTCGACGTCACCATAGAACGCTGACGGCGCCCGAGCCCTCGATGTCGGTATCGCGCGTCATCAGCGGCAGCGACAGCGATCGCGCGGCGGCGCAGATGAGCGCGTCGAACGGATCGCGGTTGATCCGGAGATCGTCGGCGTCGAGCACCTGCGCCATCGTGACGTCATGCGGCTGGAACGCGGGGTTGCTGAACAAGTCGTCGAAGAAGTCCCGCGGCGCCCGGCGCAGGTTGAAGCGGCCGGCCCGCGCCAGCAGGCAGACCTCCCACACGACCGCCGCCGGAATGTAGACGATGGCGGTGCGTTCTTCGGCGCGCGCGAAGAGCGAGGCGGCGCGCTTGCCCAGACGAGGACTGCCGCCCGCGTGATACAGCAGGGCGTGCGTGTCGGCGACGGCGGCGTCGGGGGTCGCCACGGACGTCAGCTTCGCCGGGTCTTGTCCGCCGTTGCCTTGGCGGGGGTGGAGCGCGCCTTCGGCGGACGCTCGCGCAAGAGCACCGGCCGAGACAGCGACCGCTCGAACATCGCCTTGACGTAGCTATCCGCCTGCTCAAGCCCGTCGTCCGGCAGGTCGATCGTGCCGGCGACCGAGCGAATCGCCGCTGGATGCGTCCGGCCGGCCGCCCTCGCTTCGCCGATCAGCCGAGCCACCACTTCGCTGACGTTGCCGTCGGCCGTCCGCATCGCCTGACCCCGCAGCCACAACAGATTTTCAGCGGTGAGTGTGATCGAAATCGCTTTCTTCATGACGATCGCAAATCATATTATCATACGATTGAGCACCCGGAGCGAGATCCGGCTGGTACAATCGATCCCTTTATGTCCCGGGCCACTTTCCTCGAAGAGATCGACAAGCGTGTCCTCGTCTGCGACGGCGCGATGGGCACGATGTTGTACGCGAAAGGCATCTTTCTCAATCGCTCGTTCGACGAGTTGAACCTCACGCAGCCGGATCTCGTCGCGGAGATTCATCAGGCGTACATCCGCGCAGGCGCCGACGTGATTGAAACCAATACGTTCGGCGCCAACCGCGTCAAGCTCGGCGCGTTCGGTCTCGCGGATCGCGTGCATGCGATCAACGTGCAGGGCGCGCGCATCGCGCGACATGCCGCGCGCGAGCAGGGCTACGTCGCCGGATCGATCGGGCCGCTCGGCATCCGCATCGAGCCGTGGGGCAAGACCGGCGTCGACGAGGCGGAGGAGTACTTCCGCGAGCAGGCGAAGGCGCTGCTCGAGGGCGGCGTCGATCTCTTCGTGCTCGAGACGTTCCGCGACGTCAACGAGATCGGCGCGGCGATCCGCGCCGTGCGGAGTCTCTCGCCGCTGCCGATCGTCGCCCAGGTGACGACGGAGGAGGACGGCAACAGTCTCGACGGGGTGGCGCCCGAGACGTTCGTGCCGCAGCTCGAACGCCACGGCGCCGACGTCGTCGGCCTGAATTGCAGCGTCGGGCCGGCGGCGATGCTCGAGACGCTCGAGCGGATGGCGCGCGTCACGCATGTCCGGCTCTCGGCGCAGCCGAATGCGGGCAAGCCGCGTGAGATCGAAGGGCGCAATCTCTATTTGAGCTCGCCGGATTACATGGCGTCTTACGCGCGGCGCTTCATCAACACCGGCGTGCGTCTCGTCGGCGGCTGTTGCGGGACGACGCCGGAACACATCCGCGCGATCAAGGTGGCGGTGCGATCGCTGGCGCCCGCCGCACGCAAGGATGCCAGGACCGCCGCGGCGGTGCCGCCCGCGCCTGCCGCGCCGCCGGTGCCGCGCGAGCAGAAGTCACGCATGGCGAACACCCTCGCACGCGGCGGGTTCGTCGTCAGCGTCGAGCTGACGCCGCCCCGTGGTTTTCAGGGCGACGCGTTGTGCGAGCAGGCGCGCCGGCTGAAGATCCGCGGCGTCGATCTGGTGAACGTGCCGGACGCGTCCGGCGGCGGCGCGCGGATGAGCGCGCTGTCGGCGGCGGTGCTCGTCCAGCAGCAGTGCGGCATCGAGCCGATCCTGCATTTCGCGGCGCGCCAGCGCAGCCTGATCAGCATGCAGTCGGACCTGCTCGGCGCGCACACGCTCGGCGTGCGCAATGTCCTGCTCGTCACGGGAGATCCGCCGCAGATCGGCGATTACGCCGACGCGACCGCCGTCGCCGAAGTGGATTCGATCGGCCTCGCCAACGCCGTGTCGCGTCTCAATCGCGGCATCGACATCGGCGGCCAGGCGATCGGCCAGCCGACGGCGTTTCACGTGGGTGTCGCGGTGAATCCCGGAGCCCTCAATCTCGACGAGGAACTGCGCCGGTTCGCGTTCAAAGTGGAGGCCGGCGCCGAGTTCGCGATCACGCAGCCGGTGTTCGACGTCGCGGAGTTCCGGGCGTTCGTCGCGCGCCTCGGCGCGTCCCACATTCCGATTCTCGCGGGGATCCTGCCGCTGGAGAGTGCGCGGCACGCGGAGTTCATGGCGAACGAGGTACCCGGCGTGCGCGTGCCGGACGCGATCGTCGGCCGGATGCGCGCCGCTGATGCCGCCGGCCGTGCCGCCGACGAAGGGCTGGCCATCGCGCGGGAGATCGCGGCGGAGATCCGTCCGCTGGTGCAGGGTATTCAGATCTCGACGGCGCCGAAGGCGATCGAGATGGCCCTCGGCGTCATCGAGGCGGTTGGGGCGTAGCCGCGCCGGGGCCGGCACACTTTTCGCGCCGCCGCCGTTCGTCCCACGTCGTTGGTTCGAAAACGGGTTCCTTAACTTGCGGCGCTAGCGCATGCTGGCGATATCTTCGAAAAACGGCGGCGGCGCGCACTCCACGGGAATCCCAAACGGAACCGGCCCAGTGTGTGCAAACTTCCGGTGTCCAGAAGGGAAGTTGTCCGCGAGCCGGTAAATCATATCGAAGTGATCCAGCCCAGAATCGGCGAGGGTTTTGCTGAAGTTCGAGAAACTGACCACCGCATCCTCACGAAGAGGGATTGTTACTCTCCCGAGTTTCAACGACGGCAGCGGCTTATTCGGCGTAAACGAAATGGTGCTCGCGAATAGCCCGGAGTACGGGTTTTCTTCGAAAGCCGGCTCGAGCTTGAGATTCCTGGAGGGAGGATGTGCCGGGCGAATCACCCCGTTGAACAGCGCTACGCGGGCGGCGACACGCGTTCCGAGGTCACCGGTGGCGCAACTGTCCAGCGCCGCCGGCGGGTGCTTGTGAGCGCGCGACATCCGAAAAACCTCGGCACCTCTCACGTAATTGATCGTGGCGGGCGCTCCGGCGCCGAGCTGAAGGGCCAACCCGCCGATTTTCCAAATCGCGACCTGAGTAAACGGCGGCGCGATCATGATTCCGTCGGTCTCGAAGCCGCTGTCCCCGCCGAAGAGGGGGACGTGCAGTGTTGAGATCGCGGCGATCGGTTGATGATGATGAGCGCGGACGAACGCGACCGAGTAGTTGCGACCGTTCTTCACCAGAGCACAGAGTCCCTGAAATTCGAATCGCTGACGAATGCGTGCCATATTCCCTCACCTATCCTCGCGCGTTTGCGCTCTCGACTTCGTCGAATACCACCGGAGGGGCACATTCAACCGGAACGCCGAACCGCCCCGCGTCTCGTTCGACAAACTCGCGCGGAGCGACTTTGAGATCGACGGCGAGGTCGTAGACGTGGGCGAAATCCTTCAAGTCGGGTTTCGTGACAGTGTTTCGGAAGCTGGAGAACGTCAACATCGGCCGCGCGCCGCGGCGAAAATAGATCGTGGTGCTGCCGATCTCCAGAGACGTCAGCGATGACCCGGCGTCGAAATGAACGCTGCCTGCAAATCTGCGGCTGTAGTCCTTTTCGCCAGCGGCCTTCGTAACGAGGACAGTCGTGGAGTTGTTCGCCGGCGAAATCTGTCCACCGTACAATTCAATTCGGCACGCGACCTTCGACAACACGAGATTCCCTGACAGGCACTCTCTTCGGGCCTTCGGCGGCGCCGTGACATGGGCGTCGCGCATCTTGAAGAAGTTATCATTCGGATCGACGAGCGTGACGGGATCACTCGCCCCGATCTTCAAGACCTTGCCACCGATCTTCCAGATGGCGACCTGTTGGCCGCCGCCAGTAACCGCAAGAGAATCGACATTGAACGGCGTTCCCTGCGCCAAGTCGAGGAGATCGGTGTGAATCGCGAGCATCGGAGTATGGCCATGCCCGTTGATGTACGCGACTGCCGCGTGTTGAGACGTCGCGACGACCGCGCAGAGGCCGTAAAAATCAACGCTGGTCCCTGACAGCTTCGGCGCCCGAACGGAGTACTTGGAAGCTGACTGCAGATCGGTCAGGGAGGCCATCGCACCGAGCTTGAGCGCATCACGTCGGCTGAGCGGCATTTGAGTGCTCCTAGGCGATCAGTTTGAGGTGATTCCGCCAAAGACCTGAAATGGGGCCCACGAGGTCGGCGACGCGAACCGCGCATCCGAATCGTGAAGCATCGACAATTGGGCTTGCCGCAATGCCGCGACGGCGTCTCCCGACGTCGCGTACTCGCGATGGAAGCGTGTCATCAGCGCCGCGGTCTCGTCGTCTTCGACATCCCAGAGCGAGGCGATGACATTCGGGACACCCGCGGCGAGGAACGCTCGTGCCAGGCTCAGCACACCCTCGCCGTAGGATTGGGCGCCCGCGGCGGTGCTGCACGCGGACAGGACTACGAGTCGCGTTGCGGAGAGCCGTAGCGCTGCGACGTCGGTCGCGAATACATCGGGCTCCGCGACACCGTCCTCAATACCTGCCATGACGAGACGCGAGAGATTGGGATATCTCTTGTTGACGATCGCGTGGCCGGCGAAGTGCACGACTCCGTGTGATGGCAGGGCTGCCATGAAGGCCGATCTAGTTTCGGTCGCGTCGGTCAACTGCAGCATGTGCGGGTAAAGACGGCCAATTGACGCGATTTCCGCGGATGTTGCGACCAACGCGGGCCACGATGGGCCTGCGCGTTCGGGAACGCCCCCGGCAACGAGCACGTCGGCCGGAGGAATGTCCGATCGGAGTCGAGGCAACATGGCGACAAATACCGCCGCGCTGGGAGAGACCACGAAAGCGTAATGTTCGATGAGATACAGGTGATCTTGCGGACTCCGCAGCCGGGCGAATGGAAGACTCTGTAGTCGCCGGGAAGGGACGATAACAATCGTTCCGTTCGGCGGCAGATGGCTTCGCAAGGGCTCCCAGAGCGCTTCGTAGACGCGTGCGGCAACCGCGTCGGCTGCTGCGGGACTCGAAAACTGCTCGAGGGTGGCGTCGAATCCGGGCGGCAGCGATAAGCGAAGAAAGTCGGTCCGCGACTGTGTCAGCACCCAGCACACGATTGCCGCGCCCTGATCGACGAAGTAGATGAGAGTCGCCGTCGGCGGAAGTTGCTCGCGGGTGGCTATCGGCGTGAGTGACGAGAGACCGGGAACCCGCTGCCAGTTATCGAGAAGTGATCGCGCACGGCCTCGCTCGGCATACGAGAAAGCCTGATCGTTGTGCCCCGCCTTCAGTTGCAATCGGACCATGTCGTCGTACAACTGCCAGTGCTCGTCGAAGTACGACACTCGCAGGGCGTCCGAGCCCACCGTCGTCCGCGATTCCTCGAACGCGGCGATCCCTTTCAGAAGGTGTCCCGCCGCTTCATCCTGACGGCCCGCGGTTTCTTCGGCTCTCGCAAGTTGGAGTTCGATGTCCGCTGTGCGGTGCGAGGAGCCTGCGTTCTCAAAGAATGCCGCCGCACGGGCCAGCGAACCAGTCGCTTCCCGGCTCGCGGATCTGGACAGCAGACGACCTTCTGCGAGATCCGCCTCTGCATGCAACCGAGCGGACAGCCCGTGATCAGGCAGTCTGTCGAACACGTCGCGCGCGGCGGACAGCTCGCGCGTCGCCGCTTCGCGGGAACCGAGGCCGTCGAGAATCCGCGCCCGGTAAAGCCGCGCCTCCGCGCCATCGCTCGGGCGGCCGGACCGTTCGCTGAACCGGATGACCTCATCTTGCAGCGCGAGGGCCGCGAACGGCGCGTTCTGTTCTTCGGCGGCGTGCGCCGCGGAGATCAACGTGGCGTTCCACCGCCGAGGGTCGACCATCGGGTCAAAAGCGGCAAAGGCCAGCACACGCTCTCCCCACGCAGCGTCGGGTTGGCCGAGAAAATCAAGGGCTTCGGCGATCAGCGCGTGAGCGTTCGCCGCTCCTTGCGCATCGCGGGCGCGCTCGAACGCACTCAGCGCGTGACGGTATTCTTCGACCGCCGCGGTCAGTCGGCCGTGTGCCAGCGCGATCAGCCCGAGCACCCACCGACACTTCCCTGCAACAGTGAAGTAGGCGCGTGATTCCGCGGCGGTGGCGGTTGCTCTCAGATGCTCGTCCGCACTTTCAAGCGAGCCGTCCCTGTACTTCGCGACTGCGACATGAAACGCAGCATGGAATGAGAGCGGGAGGCTGGCTGCTGTCATCGCCGACAGCGCGGACTGGAAGCCCGGCGTCGCCGCTTGGTAATTGGACGACTTGTACGCGAGCCTCGCGCGCCCGTAGGCCTCAAGTGAAGCGAGGACGCCCGCGGGTGGACGGTCCGAGAGTCTGGAGAGCGTCTCAAGGTCCATTCCGTCGCCGAGTGCGGCGAGTTGTTTGGCGACGAACTCAGCGGTGGCAAAGCGACGCGCATCGCACGACGACGCACATGAGCGCGCCCAATCGGGCAACAGCTCGTCCTCGAGCGCCTCGCGCGCCGCCGACGGATGGAGCAAGATGATCGCGGCAGCGCGCTCGAGATCATTTCGTCGCAGTGCTGCGAAGAATTCGGCACGATGCTGTTCCCATGTGGCGACTTGTGACGTCAGCTCTGCAAGATGACGGCGCGCCTCGTCGGCCCACGGACTAGTGGAATCGGCGGCGAGGTACGCCTGCCATGCCGCTTTCGCCGGATCGCGAAGTTTCAACGCTTCGAGCGCGAGGGCCCGATTGAACAGTGCAGCCGGCGTGGCCCGCGAGCGGGAAGCACGTTCCGCCGCATCGAGGGCACGCGTGTAGTCGTCAGGGCGGTTTTCCCGGCGCGCTCTCGCCAGATACGCCGCGGCCAGATCGCTGGCTATTTGCGCGTTCGACGAGGTTCGTAACGCCTCATCGAGCGTCGTGATCGCGGCATCGTAGTCACCGAGCAGCAGTTGTGCCGCCCCGAGAGCATGAAGGTTCTCTGGACTGCGGTCGGTGCCGACGCGTTGCTCGAGCCTGGCGGCCGCGATACGAAGTTCCGGACTGCTCACCGCCGCATTCCCGGATCGCGTCGTTTCGGCGAGCGGGGCATACGCGAAGTCGGCACTGAGCCGTGCTTCGATCGACCGTTTGCCGCCGTCCGCCGCCCGAACAAGTTCCGTCATCGGATCCGTCCGCTGCAGGCGCACCACAATGAGAAGTGCCGCCGCAGCCGCCAGCAGGCCCCCACTGATCGCGATCCACTTGCCGCGCGACCGCCGCATCGGGACGACAGGCGCCGGAACGGCGGCCGCCGTCATCGGCGGCATCGATGCCGCCGATCCCACGATGTCGCGGCAATCGGCGCAGTCCACGAGATGGGCCTCCACCATCATCCGTTCGGCCTCGGACAGCCCGCCCTCCACATAGGCCGCCAGCTGTTCAGGCGCAGGACACGCGCCCGCCCCAGGCGCCGGCGGCGCTTCAAAGGTCATGGCGTGTTCCTTTCGTATAGACGGACGGCTCCGCCGGTTTCCGGACGCCCCGGCGCCGGATCCAGCGACGCCAGCATCGCGCGCACCGACGTGGCGTCGAGGCCCTCGCTCTCCAGGATCTTCCGCAGCCGCCCCAGCGCTCCCTCGATGTCGCGGTAGAGCCGCTTCTGATCGAGGCCCCGCGCCCGCGCGATGTCCGCCACCTTCATCCCTTGCTCGAACCGCAGCTGCAGCAGCAGCCGCTCGGACGGGGTCAACGTCGACATCATCTCCGCCAGCCGCGCCTTCACGCGCTCGAAGCGCTCCTCTTCATCGGACCGGACCAGCAGCCGCTCCGCGTCAGGGGCGTCCGTCGCCACCCGCTCGAGCACCTCTTCTCCGACATAGTGCCGCCGCGTACGAAGAGGAAAGCGCGCCGCGAGCGCCTCGAGCGCCAGGCGATCGACCGGACCCAGCTCGCGGTCGATCGTGGCCAGCGCGTCTTCCAGACGGCGCCCGTCGCGGACGACGAGCTGTTCGAGCCGGATGCCGGCCGCGCCCGCCGCGCGCGCGACGACCGACGGACGCCACCTGCCCCAATGGGCGGCCTGATAATCCAGCGCCAGCCGCTCGATGACGACGTTGAGATACGTCTGGAGGCTGCTGCGTCCCTGGAACTTCCGCAAGATCGAATAATCGTCCTGCACGAGACGGAGACGCACGTCGGCGGCGAATTCCTCGGCGTGCTCGCCCCGCAGGCCGCGGCGGCGGCAGACAAACGCGATCACCGCTTCGATGACAGGCCGCTGTGTGAGGTACAGCACCTCGGGTGTCTCGACCGAAGACAGCGGGGCAGCGCCGGACGATGGGGGCATGACTGGGGAGTCGCGCGAATTATGCCGAATCTCGTGTGCGTCAACAACCCCGGCGTGTGCGCCTCTGCTTGCTCCACTCCGCGTCAAAAGGATATAGTCCAGAGGCTTATGGCCTTGTTCGAGCGGAAGCCCGAGGACAACGTGACGGGCGACGCGGCCACGCGCGCGCTGTCAGTCGCCGCCGTCGAAAACCACTTCGTCGAAGGGGTTTACGACAAACTCGCCAAGGTATACGACCTCACGTTCGGTCCCGCGCTTCATCCCGGCCGCATTCAGGCCATCAAGCGGATGAACATCCAGCCCGACGAACGCGTGCTGGAGGTCGGCGTCGGTACCGGCATCAACCTCGACCTCTATCCCCGCGCCGCCGCGATCACCGGGATCGACTACACGGCGTCCATGCTCGAGAAGGCGCGTGAACGGGCCGCGAAGCGCGACGGCACGCCGGCGCGGCTGCTCCAGATGGACGCAGCCGATCTGAGATTCGCCGACGACGCCTTCGACATCGTCTACGCGCCCTACCTGATCAGCGTCGTCCCCGATCCGGTGAAAGTCGCGCAGGAGATGCGCCGCGTCTGCCGTCCGGGCGGCCGCATCATCTTCCTGAATCACTTCCTCAGCCCGAATCCGATCCTGTCCCGCGTCGAGCGCCTGATTTCCCCGTTCACCATCCACATCGGCTTCAAGGCGGACCTCGATCTGCAAGCGTTCCTGGCGCAGGCGGATCTGAAACCGGTGTCGATCGAGAAGGTGAACTGGCCGAAGATCTGGTCGCTCGTGACCTGCGTGAAGTAGCTGCCGGCTCCCGACTCCCGGCGTCCACCTTTTGGCTCCCGGCGTCCAGCTTCCGGCTTCCAGCGGTGCTGTCTTGACGATTGCTTTTTACATCAGTGGGCATGGTTTTGGTCATGCGTCGCGACAGGTCGAGATCATCAATGCGTTCGCCCGGCGGCGGCCGGACGTACGGATCTTCCTGCGAACTGCGGCGGCGCGCTGGTTACTCGATCGCACGGTCGAGCCGTCGTTCGAACTGGACGGCCGCCCCGCGGATACGGGCGTCGTGCAGATCGACAGCCTGAGCCCGGACGAAGACGCCACGGCCGATCGGGCGGGTGAGTTCCATGCCACTTTCGATCAGCGCGCCGACGACGAGGCCGTGCTCCTGTGCGCACGCGACGTTCGCGTGGTTGTCTCGGATGCGCCGGCGCTCGGTTGTGAGGCGGCATCGCGTGCGGGAATCCCGTCGGTTCTGATCTCGAACTTCACCTGGGACTGGATCTACGAGGACTACGCGAGTTTTCGCGACCGCGCACCCGATGTCGTTCCGTCCATACAGCGTGCGTACCGGAAAGCGGCGGCGGCCTGGCGACTGCCCATGCACGGCGGCTTCGAGACGTTCGAAACGATCATCGACCTGCCGTTCGTGGCGCGCCACGGGAATCCGGCTCTTTCGCGCGACGACGTCCTCTCCAGGCTGAACCTGCCGGTCGATCGGCCCGTGGCGCTCGTATCGTTCGGCGGCTATGGCGCGAGCGGGCTGCCGCTCGATCGGCTCGATTGTCTCGATCAGTGGACGGTCGTGCTGACCGGTGCTTCGGACGAGCGCCGCGACGGCGGGCGAGTACGGATGATCGCCGACAGCGACGTGTATGAAGCCGACCTGCGGTACTCGGATCTCGTGCGGGCATCCGACGTCGTGCTGACGAAACCAGGCTACGGCATCATCTCGGAGTGCATCGCGAACGGCGCGGCGATGGCTTACACGTCCCGCGGCCGCTTCAGGGAATATCCCGTGCTGGTGCGCGAGATGCCGAAGTACCTGCGCTGCACGTTCATCGATCAGCAGGAGCTACTTGGCGGACGCTGGCTCGCGGCACTACGCGCCGCGATGTCTGCGCCGTCCCCGGCGCAACAGCCCGCCACCAACGGCGCAGACGTTGCCGCCGAAATGCTCCTCCGTCAGCTCCGTCCCCTCTAGCGGGAAGCCGGAAGCCGGGAGCGGGCTGCGCTCAGCGCGGCGAGGCCGCGGCCGGTGCCGACCCCGTCGCCGGCACGGGCGCCGTCGCCGGTGTGGCGACATCGGGGAGCGCGACGGTGAGGACGTCCTGCAGGGTCTCGACCGGCACGAACGTCATCTCCTTTTTCACTTCCTCGGGCAGCTCGCTCAAATCCTCCTCGTTGCCTTTCGGCAGAATCACGGTGTGGATGCCCTGGCGCTTGGCCGCCATTGATTTCTCGCGGATGCCGCCGATTGGCAGCACCAGACCGGACAGCGTGATCTCGCCCGTCATGGCGACGTCGGGGCGCACGGGAATCTGACGCGCGGCCGAAACGATCGCGGTCGCCATGGTGATGCCGGCCGACGGCCCGTCTTTCGGGATCGCGCCGGCAGGCACGTGAATGTGGAGGTCCTGCTTACTGAGGGTCTCCGGCGTGATGCCGAGTTGCTCCGCCTGCTGGCGGACGTGGCTCAAGGCCGCGCGCGCCGACTCCTGCATGACGTTGCCGAGCTGTCCCGTCAGCGTCAGATGACCGGCGCCGCCGGGAAGCAGGACGGCTTCGATGTAGAGGACATCGCCGCCCACCTCCGTCCAGGCGAGACCGGTCGCGACGCCGGGGCGCGAGAGACGGAACGCGCCGTCGGACTTGAACCGCGCCGGACCGAGATAGTCCGGCACGTCCTTGGCGGCGACGTGACCGATCTCGTCGGCATTCGTCGCGACACGCGCGGCGACTTTCCGCGCCAGCGTCCCGATTTGCCGCTCGAGCGAGCGCACGCCCGCTTCGCGCGTGTACTCCGCGATCACCCGCCGCACCGCCGCGTCCTCGATGACGATCTGCTCGGGCTTGAGGCCGTGCTCCTCGCGCTGCCGCGGAATCAAATACATCTTCGCGATGTGGACCTTCTCGTCTTCGGTGTATCCGCTGAGCGAGATGATCTCCATGCGATCGAGCAGCGCGGGATGAATGGTGCCGAGCTGGTTCGCCGTCGCGATGAACAGCACGTTCGACAGATCGATCGGCACCTCGAGGTAGTGATCGCGGAACGCGTGGTTCTGCGCGGGATCGAGGACTTCGAGGAGTGCGGCGGCCGGATCGCCCTGGATGCCGACCGAGACCTTGTCGATCTCGTCGAGCATCAGCACGGGATTCGACGAGCCGGCGGTCCGCAACGCCTGCGCGAGGCGTCCCGGCATCGAGCCGATATAGGTGCGGCGGTGACCGCGGATCTCCGCTTCGTCGCGCACGCCGCCGAGCGAGATGCGCACGAACTTGCGGTTCATCGACCGCGCGATCGACTGGCCGAGCGACGTTTTACCGACGCCGGGAGGGCCGACGAAGCACAGGATCGGCCCCTTCATGTCGCCTTTGAGCTTGCGCACGGCGAGGTATTCGACGATCCGGTCCTTCACCTTGTCGAGATCGTAGTGATCCGCATCGAGCACGCTGCGCGCCTCGACGGGATCGATCCGATCCTCGGTGCGCTTCTGCCACGGAATATCGAGCAGCCAGTCGAGATAGGTGCGGATCATCTGGTACTCGGGCGCGGCGGGCGTCATGCGCTCGAGCCGATCGACTTCCTTGTCCGCCACCGACTTGACGTGCTCCGGGAGGGCGGCCTCCTCGATCCGCTTCCGCAGTTCGGCCGCTTCGCCGTTCTCTCCCTCGCCGAGCTCGGACTGGATCGCCTTGAGCTGCTGGCGCAGCAGGTACTGCTTCTGCGCCTCCGACATTTCCTTTTCGGCGCGCGATTCGATGCGGCCCTTGAGCTCGAGCACGTCGATCTCGCGCGTCAGCGCCTGCGCGACGGCGTCGAGCTTCACCGTGATGCTGTTCTCCTCGAGCAGCCGCTGCTTGTCCTCCGGTTTCATGTCCAGCAGGCTGGCGAGGAGGTACGCGATCCGCAGCGGATCGTCGAGAGACGAGACGAGCGTCTTGAGGTCCGGCGACAATCCGGTGGCGAGCGACAGCGCGCGATCGACGAGCTCCTGCAGCCGGCGGACGTGCGCGTCGATTTCCAGCGAGCGCTCGACGGTTTCGGGCAGCGGCTTGATCAGCGCGGACAGGTAGTTCTTCTCGTGCTGCAGGAATTCGGCGCGCGCGCGAACGAGCCCTTCGACGAGCACCCGCATGCCGCCCTGGCCCTTCGCCATCTGCCTCACGATCGCGACCGTGCCGACGCGGTGCAGGTCGTCGGGCGACGGCTGGTCGTTGTCGTTCTGCTGCAGGAGCAGCAGCACCATGCGATCGCCGGCGAGCGCTTTGTTGATCGCTTCGATCGAGACGGAGCGGCTGACACCCAGCGGCGCGACGGTCAGCGGCAGCACGACCGATCCCCTGAGCGGGACGACCGGCAGTTCGTTGGGAAGCGGAGGTGCTTGCGTCGTTTCAGCCACGAGTCCCTCTACGTAAGTCGCCGACGGAACGCGTAATTCGACGGCACAGCTTCGCGGTCGAGCGACATCTCTCAAGGATAGCGCATACAATCGAAGTCGTGACTCGTGTCGTCATCACCGGCATCGGCGTGGTCTCGCCTTACGGCGCCGGGCGCGAGCGCTTCTGGCATTGTCTCAGCCGCGGATGCAGCGCGACGCGCGCGATCGCGGAGTTCGACGCGTCGGATTTTCCCTGCCAGGTTGCCGCGCCCGTTCCCGCCGGGATCTCGATTGACGATGCGATCGAACTCGACGCGATGCCCGGCAGCCACGGCAACGGCGGGCGTCCCGATCCGAAACGGTATTCACGCGCGTCGCTGATCGCGGTGCTCGCCGCCCGCGAGGCGTGGCACGACGCCGGGCTGCGGCTGAACGAGCCGGGCGCCGGTGTGATCGTCGGCAGCGGCGCCGGCGGCATCGACGTCGCCGAGCGGCAGTACTACGAGTTCTTCAACGACGGCTGGAAGCGCGTCACGCCGTACGCGATTCCGGTCTCGATCGTCGGCATGATTTCGAGCGAGATCTCGATCTCGCTCGAGCTGCACGGGATCAGCCACGTGCTGTCGACGGGCTGCACCAGCTCGACCGATGCGATCGGCTACGGCGCCTCGTTGATCCGTTCCGGCGAAGCGGACGTGCTGCTGTCGGGCGGCGCCGACGCGTGCGTGACGCCCGGGATGATCTTCGGCTTCTCGAAGATGCGCGCGGTCGCGACGAAATACAACGATGCACCCGCGCACGCCTCACGTCCGTTCGATGCCGGGCGCGACGGCTTCGTCCTCGGCGAAGGGGCGTGGATGATCGTCCTCGAGCGCGAAGATCGCGCCCGCGCGCGGGGCGCGACCATCTACGCGTCGGTCGACGGCTACGGGTCGACCTGCGACGCCTATCACCGGGTGCAGATGGACCCGGACGGAGAGCAGATCGTCCGCGCGATGACGCTGGCGATCGAACGCTCCGGCCGCTCGCTCGACGAGATCGGCTACGTGAATTATCACGGGACGTCGACGCAGCTGAACGATGCCGTCGAATCGCGGTGCGTGCGGCACCTGTTCGGTGCGCGCGCAGAGGCGGTGCCGGGATCGTCGACCAAGTCGATGATCGGGCATCCGCAAGGCGCCAGCGGCGCCGCCGGCATCGTCACCTCGGCGCTCGCGCTGTCGCGCGGCTTTCTGCCGCCGACCATCAATCACCAGCATCCAGATCCGGCCTGCGACCTCGACTACATCGCGAACGCCGGGCGCGCGGCGCAGCCGGACGCGGCGCTCTGCAATTGTCTCGGCTTCGGGTCGAAGAACAGCGCCGTCGTTTTGGGCGCGGTCCGACGGTAGCGCGCCGTGTCAACTCCACAACTCCACAACTCCCGACGCCCAAGTCACTCCCAACCCGCAATTCCCAAAACGCCCAAGCTCAGAACCGAAGCCGCAAGTTCGTCTTCTTATCTTCGAAGTTCTGGGAGTTCGTCCCCTTGGGCGTTTGTTGGGAGTTGGGCGTTGTGGAGTTGAGGAGTTGAGAAGCCCGCCGTGTTCGACGTCATCGTCTGCGGCGCCGGGCCGGCGGGCTCCGTGGCCGCCGCCGTCGCGGCGCGTGGCGGCGCCCGCGTGCTGCTCGTCGACCGAGCGGTGTTTCCCCGCGACAAGTTGTGCGGCGACACGATCAATCCCGGCGCCATCGCGGTGCTGCGCCGGCTCGGTTTGAGTGGATTCGAGCCGGGCGCGATTCCGCTCGACGGCATGGAGGTGACGGGAGAGCGCGGCGTCCGCGTTCGCTGTGCGTATCCGCGCGGGGTGACGGCGTTGTCGATCCTGCGGCGGGATCTGGACGGGGCGCTCGCGTCGGCGGCGGTCGCCGCGGGCGCGCGATTCGAAGCGGGCGTGACGGTGCGCGGGCCGTTGCTCGACGATGGGCGCGTGCGCGGCGTCGTGATCGCGGGACGAGACGGCCGTGACGTGCGCATGCCCGCGCCGCTCGTGGTCGCCGCCGACGGCCGGCGCTCGCGGCTGGCGATCGCGCTCGGACTGACGCGACATCCCGCACGTCCGCGGCGGTGGGCCATCGGCGGGTACTTCGAGGGCGTCGCGGGGACCGGCGCGTTCGGCGAAATGCACGTGCGGCGCGCCCGCTACATCGGCGTCGCGCCCGTTCCAGGTCAACTCACGAACGTCTGCGCCGTCGTCCCGCGCGGCGTGAAGATCGACGATCCCGCGACGATCCTCACACGACTCGTCGCGGCGGATCGGCTGCTGCGCGACCGTTTTCGTGAGGCGCGCCTCGTCGCGCCGCCGGTGGTCCTCGGACCGTTGGCGGTCGACGCCCGCGCGGCCGGCGTCCCCGGTCTGCTGCTCGCGGGCGATGCGGCGGGATTCATCGACCCCATGACGGGTGACGGGCTCCGCTTCGCCATTCGCGGAGGCGAACTCGCCGCGGACGTGGCGCTGGCGGCCCTCGCCGGCCGCGCCGCGCCGCACGTGACGCTCGCACGTCTCCGCGGCCGCGAATTCCGGCAGAAGTGGCGCTTCAACCGTGCGCTCCGCCGCCTCGTCGGCAACGGCTTGTCGGTGCACGCGGCGACCCTCGTCGCGTCCGCGGCCCCGTGGACACTGCGGCGCGCGATCGCGTTCGCTGCCGACATCCCACGCGGTTGATTTGCGGCAGTCCGCCAAGAGCTTCACACGAGATCAGGAGTTCAGGAGCACATGAGGTCACAAAGTGATTAGCGGCAGCGTTGCCGCTAACCGCCCGTTTTACCTCCTATACTCGTGGTCTCCTGGTCTGCTGTTGAGGTTTTTGTCTGCTGCCGCTCCTAGCTGGTTGCATCGTTTTTCTGGCGATGATCGTCGAAGCGCTCGTCTCGGCGCGCAATGAGCGCGCGCTGCGCGCGCTGGGGGCGGTCGAGCCGGACGGCGATGTCTACCGCGCGATGGCGGTCGCGTATCCGGGCGCGTTCGTGGCGATGCTGGTCGAGGGCTGGCTGAGGGGCGCGGCGATCGACGCGTGGTTCGTTGCCGGTGCCGCCGTGTTCGTCGCGTCGAAGGCGCTGAAGTACTGGGCGATCGCGTCGCTCGGGACGCGCTGGACGTTCCGCGTGCTGGTCCCGCCGCGGTCGACGCTCGTCGCTGCCGGACCCTACCGCTGGTTCGCGCATCCCAACTACGTGGCGGTCGTCGGCGAGCTGGCCGGTGCCGCCGTCGCGATGCACGCTCCGGTCGCGGGCGCGATTGGTATCGCGGGCTTCGGCATCCTTATATATATGCGCGTCGGCGTAGAGGAAAAGGCGCTGGCGCGACGATAGAATGCAGCCGGTGAAAGCACCGGCCTGGGTACGCATCACGGATGCCGCAGTGGTGGCGTGCCTGATCGTCGGCCTCTTCGTCGTCCTCTTCGGCGGATTCCTGCTACACGCCGGTCCTGTCGTCCTCCGCGTGCACGCCGCGTGGCGCATTTTCCTGATCGCCGCCGTGCTGATCGCGCTCCGTCATGCTGCGCATCGGCGCGATCCGCTCCATCGACGCCTCGTCCGGGCCTGGACTCAGACAGGCGGGGACTCACCGTCGACGGCCGCCGGGATCGCGCTCTCGTCGCGCATCGTCATTCTCGCCGCCGGCTATCTGGCTGTCGCAGCGGTGGGCGTACCGGAATCGATGGTTGGACTGAAAGTCTCACCGTCGGCGCTCGGGGATCTCCCGAGCCGGTTCGACGGCGGGTGGTACGCGAGCATCGCGCTCGACGGGTATTCCTTCGAGGGACGCTTCGACAAACAGCAGAACGTCGCGTTCTTTCCGGCGCTGCCGCTGTTCGAGCGCGCCATCGGCTATCCGCTCGGTGCGTTCGGACCAGGCATGCCGCGCGAGAGACGGCTGGCGCGGCTGCTGTGGGGCGGCGTCCTCGTGTCCCTGATCGCGTTCGCGTGGGGCGCCGCGTATCTCTGGCGCCTCGCGGGCGACACGATCGGTCCGGCCCGCGCGCTCGACGCCGTCACGCTCGCCGCTGCGTATCCGTTCGCCGTCTTCTATAGCGCGCCGTACACCGAGTCGCTCTTTCTCCTCGGCTGCGTCGCGGCGATCTTCCATTTCCGGCGCGAGGAATGGCTGAAGGCGGCGGCGTGGGGATTTCTCGTCGGCCTCACGCGGCCCAACGGCTGTTTCCTCAGCGTCGTGCTGGCGTGCTTCGTCGCGGAGCACGTGTGGCGTCACAGAACTTTCACAAACCCCGGGATGCTTCGATCGCTGGCTGCCGGCGCCGCTCCAGGCCTGGGCATGCTCACCTACAGCGCGTACGTGTATCGCTTGACGGGCGCCTTCTTTGGATGGGCCCGGTTGCACGAAGCCGCGTGGGGCCGCGCCTATGAGGGGCTCGCGCCGGTGACCCGTGCGTATGGATGGATTAGCGACGAGGGGCTGCTGCACGTCGTCGAAGGGATTCCGTTCGACACGCTCAACAGTCTCGGCCTGATTTTCGCGCTGCTGATGCTCTGGCCGGTCTTCCGGCGGCTCGGATTCGCCTACGGCATGTTTGTCATGATCAATGTGCTGCCGCCGATGCTCGCCGGAGGCGTGCTGTCGATGGGACGAATCACGTCGACGGTCTTTCCGTTGTTCCTCGCACTGGCGGCGGCGGTACCGCCTCGGATGATCGCGCCGCTCGTCACGGCGTTCGCCATCGGTCAGGGGCTGGTCGCGGTCCTATTCTTTACATGGCGGCCGCTCTTTTAGCTCGGCATGAACTCTGCTTGACCGGCCGTAAGCTCGAGAACCGTGTCTTATAATCGAGCCCACCGCATGCAGCATATTCGAGCAACCGCGCGCATGATCGCGATACTCGCGGTGACCTTGTGTTTCGGTGTCACCGGCTCGGCCGTACGCCGTCCGGAAGCCGCCGTCCAGTCGGATTTTTATCGCTCCGTGGCGGCGGCGATCGCGCACGGGAAGCGAGATGAAGCGGAGCGGCTGGCCAGGGCGCGCGGCCCGTCCGACCCGCTCGCCGCGGCGATCCTCGCGCAGCTCGCGATGGACGCGGGGAAGTACAAGGAGGCTCAGGCGCTCGTCGAGCCACTCGCCGCGCGCGATCAGACAGGGCCGGCGGCGCTTCAGCTCGCGCTCCTGCAGCGCGCGATCGGGCGTGCCGGCGACGCGACGCCGCTGCTGAACGGCGTGTTTCGCGCCGCCAATAGCTCGTCCGATCCTGCCGTGCTCCTCCGTTCGGCGCTCGCCGCACAGGCGCTCAATCGTCCGCGCGACGCGAACACGCTCTTTCGCGAGTCGGAGCGCGCCGGCATGGACGCGGCGATTGTCGAAACCGCGTGGGGCCGCCTGTTCCTCGAGAAACACGATCAGGTCGAGGCCCTGAAATCGTTCCAGGCGGCGCTGACGGCCGATTCCGAATGGGCCCCCGCGCTCGTCGGCGTCGCGCGCGTGTTCGAAGACGAAGACGCGAACAAAGCGGGCGACGCCGCCACGAAGGCGCTCGCCATCGATCCACAGCTGAGCGAGGCGCACCTCGTGCTCGCGAACCTGCAGCTCGACGAGGATCACGACGCCGAGGCGCGCGCCGAAATCGCGAAGGCGCTGGCCATCAATCCGAACCTCGCCGAAGGGCACGCCCTGCTGGCGGCGATGGCCTACGTGAAGGACGACAAGCCGGGATTCGATCGCGAGATCGCCGCGGCGCTCGAGATCAATCCCGCCTACGGCGAGGCGTACCGGCTGGCGGGCCAGCTCGCGGCAAGTCATTACCGCTTCGCGGAAGCGGCCGCGCTCGCCGAGAAGGCGGTCGCGCTCGACCCGGCGAATTCGCGCGCCGCCGGCGATCTCGGCATGCATCTCCTGCGCACCGGCGACGAAGCCGGCGCCCGCCGCTCGCTCGAGCGCTCCTTCCGCGCCGACCCGTACGATCGCGTCGTCTTCAACCTGCTCCAGATGCTCGACAAGCTCGATCAGTTCGTGGTCGAGAGAGACGGCGATCTCGTCTTCAAGATGCAGCGCGACGAAGCCGCGGTGCTGCGCGAGTATGCGCTGCCGCTCGCGCGCGAGGCGTTCAAGACGCTGTCCGCGAAATACAACTTCACGCCGGCCGGCCCGATCTTCGTCGAGATCTTTCCCGACCACGACGACTTCGCGGTGCGCAATCTCGGGCTGCCCGGGATGATCGGCGCGCTGGGCGCGTGCTTCGGCAACGTCGTCACGATGGACTCGCCGCGCGCGCGATCCAAGCCCGGTGAGTTCAGCTGGGAAGCGACGCTGTGGCACGAGCTGACGCACGTCATCACGCTGCAGATGTCGAAGCAGCGCATTCCTCGCTGGCTGACCGAAGGCATTTCGGTGTACGAGGAAGGCAAGCAGCGTCCCGAGTGGGGACGCGACATGGAAGTCACGTTTGCCCGCGCGCTGGACAAGGGGAAGACACTCAAGCTGCACGATCTGAACGCCGGCTTCACGCGGCCCGACACGATCTCGCTCGCGTATTACGAGGCGTCGCTGCTCGTCGACCACATCGTCCAGATGAAGGGGCAGCAGGCGCTCAACGCGTTGATCCGATCGTTCGCCGACGGCATCGACAGCAACGACGCGTTGAAGAAGGCCATCAACATGGACTTCGACGCCCTGCAGGTCACGTTCAACAAGGCGCTCGACGACAGGTTCGGGACGATGCGCCGGGCGCTGCATGATGCGGACAAGCCGGTGGATGCCGGGTCGCTCGACGCGTTGAAGGCGGCCGCGGCGGCAAAACCGGAGAGCTACATCGCGCAGCTCGCGCTCGGCCAGGCGCTCGCGGCGGCCGGCGATCCGTCGGCGTTTGCGCCGCTGCAGCGCGCCTCAGTGCTGGTGCCGAACGCTCTCGGCGCCGAGAGCCCGCACGCGATCATGGGCGCGCTCGCCGAGAAGCTCAACGATCGGCCGCGCGCGATGAAGGAATACGAAGCGCTGATCGCGTCCGATCACACCAACGTCGAGGCCGCGCGCAAACTCTGGACGCTGGCGGAGGCGGCGGGCGACGAGCGGCTGATGGCGCTCGCGGTCGGCCGCGTCGTCTCGCTCGATCCGTTCGACGCCACCGCGCACAGCGGCTGGGGCAAGATGGCGCTCAAGCGCAAGGAGATCGACGTCGCGACGCGCGAATTCCGCGCGGCACTGCAGACCGGCGCGCCCGACAAGGCGGCCGCGCACTGCGATCTCGGCGAGAGCTATCTGCTCGCCGGCAAGAAGGCGGAGGCCAAGAAGGAAGCGCTCGCGGCACTCGAGATCGCGCCGAGCTTCGAGCGCGCGCAGGAGTTGCTGCTCAACGCCGTCGGGGGCTCGTCGGACGTCAAATGAAGAGGTGCCTGGGCGTCGCGGGCCTCGCGCTGCTGGGTGCAGCGCTGTGGTTCGCCGCGCCACCGGCACTGAGCGGAATCGACGTGAGGGCACAAGCGCCGCCGGTTCCCGCGGCGCCCGATCCACGCTTTGCCGGCCTGCAATGGGGCTTCGTGCGCATCCACTACACCGCCTGGACGATGCCGCCGCGGGCCGGGCTCAGTCCGTTTGACGAGCCGTGGTACATCGACGCGCCGGCGGCGGAATGGAATCTCTCGCGCCGCGTGCGCGGCGCCACCGCCATCCAGGTCAACGATCCGATCGACCTGCGGATCGAAGATCCCGAACTGTTCAATCACCCCTGGATCTACATCGTCGAAGGCGGCAACCTGCGCCTCAACGAGCGCGAGGTCTCGATTCTCCGCGAGTACCTGCTGCGCGGCGGCACGCTGACGTTCGACGACTTCCACGGACCGATCGAGTGGGACAACGTGGAGCGCGAATTGAAACGGGTGTTCCCCGATCGGAAGATCATCGATCTGCCTCCGGAGCATCCGATCTTCGGCTGCTTCTACAAGTTCGACTCGTATCCGCAGACGCCCGGCCTCGGCTCCTTCCTGCAGGGGCGGACGTGGGAAAAGGGCGGCTACATCGCGCACCTGCGCGCGATCGAGGACGACAACGGCCGCGCGATGGTGCTGATCAACTGGAACGTCGACATGGGCGACGGCTGGGAATGGTCCAACGCGACCGACTATCCGGGCTACGTCAAATACACCGCGATGGCGTACCGGATGGAGATCAACGAAATCATCTACTCGCTGACACACTGATGCCTATGACTCACGATTCGGGGATGACGGCGGTCGCCGAGCGCGTCGCGGACGGCCGCGAGCGGATTCTCGCGGAGATCCGCAAGGTGATCGTCGGCCAGGACGCCGTCATCGATCAGGTGCTGATGGCGCTCTTCACGGGCGGCCACTGCCTGATTACCGGCGTGCCGGGCCTGGCGAAGACGCTGCTCATCAAGACGCTCGCCGAGATTCTCGACCTGACGTTCAAGCGGATCCAGTTCACGCCCGATTTGATGCCGGCCGACATCACCGGTACGGAAGTGCTCGACGAAGCAGGCGGCCACCGCAGCCTCCGCTTCGTCAAGGGGCCGATCTTCGCGCAGATTCTCCTCGCCGACGAGATCAACCGGACGCCGCCGAAAACGCAGGCGGCGCTGCTCGAGGCGATGCAGGAGTACCACGTGACGGCGGCCGGGCGGACGTATCAGCTCGAGCGGCCGTTCTTCGTGCTGGCGACGCAGAACCCGATCGAGCTCGAAGGGACCTATCCGCTGCCCGAGGCGCAGCTCGATCGCTTCATGTTCAACATCGTCGTCTCGTATCTCGCCGAAGACGACGAAGTGCGGGTCGTGACGCAGACGACGGGAAACGACGCGCCGGCGCCGGCGCGCGTGCTGGGCGGCGGCGATATTCTCGACTACCAGCACCTGGTCCGCCAGGTCGTCGTCGCGGAGGAAGTCGCGCGCTACGCGGTGCGGCTCGTCGATTCGTCGCGCCCGGGGCGGCAGCAGGATCTGCCGTTCGTGAAGGACTGGGTGAAATGGGGCGCCGGGCTGCGCGCGTCACAGTCGCTGATTCTCGCGTCGAAGGCGCGGGCCCTGATGCAGGGGCGGTATCACGTGTCGGTCGGTGACATCCGCGAGCTGGCGCATCCGATTCTGCGCCACCGCATCATTCCGAATTTCTACGCGGAGTCGGAGAAGATCACGTCCGACATCCTGGTCGATCGGCTGATCGAGGCGGTCCCGCCGCCGCGCAGCGGTATGTAAACCTCCATGCCCACGACCGCCGCCGCCCGCGACGTTCGATTTCTCGATCCCGCCGTCATCGCGCGGCTCGGGTCGATGGAGCTGAAGGCGCGTACGGTCGTCGAGGGATTTCTCTCCGGACTGCACCGCAGTCCGTACAAAGGGTTCAGCGTCGAGTTCGCCGAGTACCGTCAGTATCTGCCGGGCGACGATCTGTCCACGCTCGACTGGAAGGTGTTCGCGCGGTCCGACCGGCACTACGTCAAGAAGTTCGAGGAGGAGACGAACCTCGACTGCCACGTGCTGCTCGACATGAGCGCGTCGATGGCGTATCGCGGCGGCGGCGCGATGACGAAGCTGGAATACGGCAGCGTCCTCGCGGCGTCGCTCGCGTATCTCATGAGCCGGCAGCGGGACGCGACCGGATTGATCTCGTTCGACGAGAAGATCGTCGGCCGCCTGCCGGCGTCGGCCCGGCCCGGCCATCTGCACTCGATTCTGCTCGCGCTGGAAAAGATGTCGCCGGGAACCCGGTCGAATGTCGGCCGCCCGCTGCATCAACTCGCCGACGCGCTGGGAAAGCGGAGCCTGGCGGTACTGATTTCGGATCTGTTCGACGATCCGGAGACCGTGGTGAAGGGGCTGAAGCATCTGCGCTTCCGCGGCACCGACGTCATCGTCTTCCAGGTGCTCGATCCCTACGAGATTCATTTTCCGTTCAAGGCGGCGGCGCGTTTCACGGACGTCGAGAGCGCGGACGAGGTCACCGCGGATCCGTCGAAGGTGCGCGACGCGTACCTCGCGGCGCTCGACAAGCTGCGCGGTCAGTATGAAAAGGAGCTGCGGAGCAACGGGATCGATTTCCTGACGCTCGATACGTCGAAGCCGCTCGATTTCGCGCTGCTGGCGTATCTCGACACGCGCGCGAGACGGAAGTAGTCAGTTAGCAGTTGGCAGTAGTTGGCAGTTGGTTGTTGGGAGTCATGACGTTGAGGAGTTGACGAGAGACCTCTGAGAGCACCGTGTCGTTTCTAACCCCTTTCTACCTGCTGGGCGCTGCGCTGGTCGCGCTGCCGATCGTGCTGCATCTGCTCCGCCGCGACGTGGCGCCGCCGGTGCCGTTCACGGCGGTGTCGCTGTTGCGCAACAGCGTGATCGAGCGGACGCGGCGCCACCGGCTGCGCGATCTGCTGCTGCTCGCCGCGCGGGTCGCGGCGCTGCTGCTGCTCGCCGCGTCGTTCGCCCGGCCCTACGTGGCGGCGGCGCCGGGCAACTCGCGCCTCACCGTCATCGCGCTCGACCGGTCGTTCAGCATGGCGGCGTCCGCGCGGTTGCTGCGCGCGAAGGCGCTGGCGCGCGAAGCGGTCGACGAGAACCGGGGCGATCGGTTCGCCGTGATCGCCTTCGACGAGCGCGCGGACGTCATCGCACAAGCGGGGAGCGCTGCCGACGCGCGCGACGCGATCGAGCGCGTCCAGACCGGCTTTCGCGCGACGCGCTACTCGGCCGCCCTCGACAAGGCGTCCGAGTTGCTGATGGACGAGAGCATCGCGCGGGTCGTGGTCGTGTCCGACCTGCAGCGGAGCGGCTTCGATCAGGCCGGCGCCGTCCTGCCCGAGGGGATCGATCTCGTCGTGCGTGATGCGGGCGGCAGCGCGGAGAATCTCTCGGTCACCAATACGACCATCGATCGACGCCAGGTCGTCGCGACGGTGCACAACTTCGGCGCGCAGCCGCGCGCGGTCGACGTCACGGTCACGGCCGATGCCAGGACCTTGCCCGGCAGGCGCGTGTCGATTCCGGCGGGCGATGCCGTGGAGGTCACGTTCGATGGACCGGCCGACGTGCGCCGGGCGGAAGCCGCGATTGCCGGTGACAGCGCGGGTTACGCCGCCGACGATCGCCGCTTCGCGCTGGCGGAAGTCAGGACGTTGCCTCGCGTGCTGATTGTGGCAGGTGCCCCGGGATCGAACGCCGGCTTCTACCTCTCGCGCGCGTTGCGCGCAGAAGGGGACGAGGGGGCCGACTTCGAGGTGAAAACGCTGACCGGCGCCGCGGTGTCCGCGATGCCCGCGGCGGATCTGCGCAACGAGGCGGCGATCGCGATTCTGTCGACGCACGGTCTCGATCGCCGGGCCGGCGAGTCGCTGCGCGGCTACTTGAACGGCGGCGGCGGCGTGTTCGTCGCGGCCGCGCCGGACGTCGATCCCGCCGTGCTGTCCACGCTGCTCGAGTGGCAGCCCGCATTGGCGCCCGGGGACAATCGCCGCGTCGGCGCGCTGGCGGCCACCGATCTCCGTCATCCGGTGCTCCGCCCGTTCGACGCCGTGGCCGCCAATTTCTCGCAGGTGCTGTTCGATCGCGCCTGGCAGATCGACGCCGGCCGTGTGTGGCGGGTCGTCGCGCGCTACACGGACGGATCGCCCGCCCTGGCGGAGCGCGCCGCCGGCCAGGGGCGCGTCCTGCTCTTCACGTCGGATATCGATCGGCGTTGGAACGACTTTCCGCTGCACGCCTCGTTCGTGCCGTTCACGCAGGAGATCGCGCGTTATCTCGGGGCGCGGCCGCCGGCGATCTCGTCGTATTTCGTCGCGGACGTCCCCGCCGGTGTCGAGGCGAGGCCTGGTATCGTGCAGGCGGGGATGAAGACCGTCGCCGTCAACGTCGATCCACGCGAGAGCTCGGTGGATCGCGTCTCGCCCGAAGAATTCCGGAAACTGGTCACGCGTACGGCTTCGCTGTCGAGGCCGCGCACCGAACGTCTGGCCCGCCAGACCGAAGCGCAGCAGAACTACTGGCGCTACGGCCTGATGCTCATGCTTGCCGCGCTGATCGCGGAAGCGTTCATCGGATCACGATGATGCATACGCTCACTACGCTGCTCGCGCGCGTGCGCCGTTACTGGATGCGGATGGCGGCCCTGCGCGTCTTCACCCGGCAGGCGGGCGCCGCCGCGCTCGTGTTCGCGCTCGCGGGGGCCACGGAACGCTGGCTGCCGCTCGGCGACGGCGTGGCGCTGCTGCTCGCCATCGTCGCGCTCGCCCTGGTCGTCGCCGCGACCGTCGCCATCGTCTGGCCGCTCCGCGTGAAGCCGGACGACCGCCGGATCGCGCGCTTCATCGAAGAGCGCGTGCCGTCGCTCGAGGACAGCGTCGTCACCGCGGTGGATCTGCAGCGCCGTTCGGCCGGCGCTGGATCGGCGAGCGACTTTTCCGCGCTCGTCGTGGCGCAGGCGGCGCGCCGGCTCGAGGCGATCGACCCGGCGCAGCTGTTCGATCGCGGCGACATCCGGCGGGCCGCGTGGCACG
>JADMIO011260283.1_pt1 | contig 63048 bp, 39 predicted proteins | sample 8958161 | NCBI WGS metagenome assembly JADMIO01 (sample SAMN16585339, study PRJNA669376) | soil metagenome | isolation source: Crop rotation soil | place: USA: Cullars Rotation, Alabama | collected 2011 | reverse complement strand
GCCGCGACTTCAAGTCACGTGAATTCCAAGCTTCGGATCCCACTGTGCTGGAAAGAAGAAGAAATGTCCGAAGTGCATCGCAAACAACAATATTACACGGAGCGTGGCGTTCGGGTTGAAGCGCTCGATGGCGCAGCCGTTGCGAAAGCAGAACCGAATTTGCGCGCCGGAATGGCCGGCGGATTGCGAGTGCCTGATGATGGCGTGCTCTACCCGCCATGCGCCGCTCGATTTTTTTTGGAGCAAGCGCAAAAGCTCGGCGCGCAGGTGTGGCTTGGAAAAAAAGTTCGCGAACTCTTGTCCGACGGTGGCGTGCTTCTTGAAAACGGTTCGCGCATTTCTGCCGATCGCGTCGTGAATGCGACCGGACCATGGTCGCCGGAACTTTCCGCTGGCTTGCCGGTTCGCAAACGCAAAGGCCATCTTGTTATCACCGATCGCGCTCCGCAATTTGTGCGTCATCAGATTGTGGAACTCGGTTATCTCAAGAGCGCGCACTCGACGAGCAAAGATTCAGTTGCGTTCAATATTCAGCCGCGCATCACCGGTCAAATGCTGATCGGTTCGTCGCGGCAATTCGATGCGGACAGCACTGCGGTTGATCAGGAAATTCTGGATCGCATGTTGAAGCGCTCGCTCGAATATCTTCCGTCACTCGGAAAACTTTCCGCGATTCGCACGTGGACCGGTCATCGCGCCGCGACGCCGGACAAGCTGCCGATCATTGGCCCGAGCACTGCGAGCGACCGCATCTGGCTTGCGACCGGCCATGAAGGATTAGGTATCACGACTTCGGTTGGCACGGGACGTTTGCTTGCAGACTTATTGCTCGGAAAACAATCGCCGATTCCGGTCGAGCCGTATTTGCCGTCACGCTTCGCCAACGCGACGTCGCATCATGGGTAAGCAGATTCAACTTCGCGTGAACGGCAAAAGCGTTGCGGTGCCGGAAGGCGCAATCGTAGCCGCAGCGGTTACAATCGCTGGCGAAACGCGTTTTCGCAAATCGGTTCTCGGCCAACCGCGCGGGCCGCTGTGTGGAATGGGCATCTGCATGGAATGTCGCGTGACGATCAACGGCCTGACGCAATGCCGCAGTTGCCAGACGTTGTGCGCGGAAGGAATGGAAGTTCACACCGATGAGTGAGCGCAAGTTCCATTTTGAAATCGTGATCGTCGGCGCAGGCCCGGCGGGACTTGCCGCAGCGTGCGCGGCGGCGCAGAGCGGCAAGCGCGTCGCGCTCGTGGATGATACACCGTGGCTCGGCGGACAAATCTGGCGCGGACAACAAGCCAGGCCGACGATTCCACAAGCGCGGGAGTGGATTGAAAAATTTCGCCGCTCCGGCGCGACGTTGCTGGATCAAACGAGCGTGATCGCTTCGCCACGAAAAGGCGAACTGCTTGCGGAACATCCTGACGGCCCGCGCGAAATTCATTGGCAGCAATTGATTCTCGCGACGGGCGCGAGAGAATTGTTCCTGCCATTTCCGGGCTGGACACTTCCCGGAGTTTTCGGGCCGGGTGGTTTGCAGGCACTCGTGAAAAATGGCTGGCCGATTGAGGGCAAACGAGTTGTCATCGCGGGCAGCGGGCCGTTGTTGCTGGCGGTGGCGGATGGTTTGAAAAAATACGGCGCGAAGATTGTCTGTGTCGTCGAGCAAGCGCCGTGGTCGCGCGTCATGCGGTTTGGTTTCGGACTGCTCGCGCATCCGGACAAGTTGTTGCAAGGCATCGGAATCAAATCGCGACTGCTCGGTGTGCGCTGTCATTTTGCCGCGTGGCCGGTGAAAGCGGAAGGAGATGAACAAGTTCGCAGCGTGACGTTCGCCGATGGTCAGCGGAGGTGGTCGCACGACTGCGATTTGATCGCGTGCGGTTTTGGTCTCGTGCCGAATGTGGAATTGCCACTCGCGCTCGGATGCGAATTGGAAAATGGATTTGTCTGGACGGACCAATGGCAGGGCACGAGCGAGAAAAATGTTTTCTGCGCCGGCGAGCCGACCGGTGTTGGCGGCGCGGATTGCGCGATTACGGAAGGACAAATCGCCGGTTACGCCGCGAGCGGGCAAAGTGACAAAGCGGAAGCGCTGTTTGGACAACGCGCATCGTGGCATCGCTTTCGTGTTGCGCTAGCGGGGGCGTTTGCGTTGCGGGATGAATTGAAATCGCTCGCGACAAATGACACGCTGCTGTGCCGATGTGAAGACGTCACGATGGGCCGCGTGAAACAATTCAGCGGCTGGCGCGACGCGAAGTTGCAGACGCGCTGCGGCATGGGGCCGTGTCAGGGCCGCGTGTGCGGTGCGGCGGCGAAATTTATTTTGGGCTGGGGCATGGAATCGGTGCGGCCACCGGTGTTTCCGGCGCGAGTGCAGAGTTTGATTTTGACGACCAATTGATTCGAGCTAAAGATGCTTAACCTTCGACATATTGCAGCTCGTTACCGGCTGGGTTTGCAAGATTCCGAGTCATTGGTGCGCGTTGCGGACACAATGCTGGCTGAAGGTTGTGAAGCTCCGGCAATAGTTCAGCTTTCAATTTTAAATCCGCAAGTCATGTCTGATGCCGGTCCATTGTTTGAACGTCTTTGTGAACAGTGCGGTGTTAACATTCCGTCGAAATATGAGGCAATCAATGAACTGATTCGTTTTCATCTCAAAGATATCGCCTCAGGTGATTGTACACCTCGGGAGGGGTTGGAATTATTTATGCGAGAACTTTACAAACCATATCTCGCAGGCGAATCAAACAGAGAATATGTGGGCGACTCGCGAGGGTTGGAATATTTAATAGGCGCTTATTGGAGTTATGACGATTTAATCGAGCGGTCGCGTCAAGTTTCCTGGGATGGGAAGCATGGTGCAAAAGCAATTTCCGCCTGGGAGAATTCCGTCCGGCAGTATGCACGAGATTGGTTGAACAGGCATGAGTCTTCAACCTGAACTCTGAAAAGATTTCCAAATTCAAAAATGAAAAAACAAAACATGAACTGGCGCGGCGTCATTCCCGCGATGACGACTGCATTCAAACCCGATTACAACGTGGATCACGCGCTTGTTGGCAAGCACGCGCGATGGCTCATTGACAACGGTTGCGCCGGCGTCGTGGCGCTCGGTTCGCTCGGCGAAAGCGCGACGCTGCGATTCGATGAGAAGGTCGCGATTCTGAAAACGCTCGTGCAAGCGCTGAATGGCAAAGCGCCGGTCGTCGCTGGCATCGCGTCGTTGAGCACGATGGAAGCCGTGGACCTCGCGAAGGCCGCGGAAGACGCCGGTTGTTCCGGGTTGATGGTGCTGCCGCCGTATGTGTATTCGAGCGATTGGCGCGAGATGAGGTCGCACGTGCAGCCGGTGATTCGCGCGACGAAGCTCTCGTGCATGCTTTACAATAATCCGGTGTCCTACAAAACGGATTTTCTGCCGGAGCAAATCAAGGAACTCGCGGGCGTGCATTCGAACCTGCAGGCCGTGAAGGAATCTAGCGCGGATGCGCGTCGCGTGACGGCGTTGAAGGCGATTTGCGGTGATCGGCTGGCGCTGTTCGTCGGCGTGGATGATGTGGTGGTCGAAGGCGTTCGCGCGGGCGCGGTCGGTTGGATTGCCGGATTGGTGAACGCGTTTCCAAAAGAATCCGTCGCGCTGTTCAACTACGCGCAACGCGGCGAAAGGAAGAAGGCGGACGAGCTTTACAAATGGTTTTTGCCGTTGCTGCGAATGGACACGGTGCCGAAGTTCGTACAACTTATCAAACTTGTGCAGCAGGAAGTAGGTTGGGGCAACGAACGCGTCCGCGCACCACGCTGCGTAATGGCCGGAGCGGAACGTAAAGTGGCGCTGGAGACATTGAAGCAGGCGCTGAAGAACCGGCCAAAAATTTAGATACAAATAAATTCAGTCGCGCGAAGGTCGCGAAGGAACGCGAAGAAGAAGAAGTTTCCTTCGTCCCCTTCGCGGTCTTCGCGCGACAAAGTCTGTGTTCGATTTGTATTTCACATGTGGATTAAAAATTTGAATTATGAAACTTGAAGGTCTTTCTTTCATTGGAAACAGCCGTGCGAAAACAAATGGCAAAGCGACGCGCGCGATCAATCCCGCGACGGGCACAACGTTGGAAACAGATTATTTCTGGTCAACGACCGCAGACGTGGATGCCGCTGCGCAGCTAGCGTGGAAAGCGTTTCTCGAATACAGCCAGTGGCCGGCGAAGCGGCGCGCGGATTTGTTGCGGCGCATCGCGGAACTGATGGAGGCAAACGCAAACGCAATCGTCGAGCGTGGAAATCAGGAGACGGCGTTGCCAGTCGCGCGATTGCAAGGCGAACTGGCGCGGACGTGTTTTCAACTGCGGCTCTACGGCGAAGCGTTCGTGAACGGCATAAGTGTGGGCGCGCGGATTGATCACGCCGATCCGAATCGCAAGCCACAGCCGAAGCCGGACGTGCGTTCGATGCTGCGTCCGATTGGACCGGTCGCAGTGTTCAGCGCGACGAATTTTCCGCTGGCGTATTCTGTTGCAGGCGGAGACACAGCGTCGGCGCTTGCTGCCGGTTGTCCCGTGATTGTGAAGCCGAATCAAGGACATCTCGGACTTTCGGAAATCGTGGCGCAGCTTGTGTTGCAGGCCGCGAAAGAAATGGGCGCGCCGGAAGGAATTTTTTCGATGGTCTATGGATCAGGCCGAGAAGTTGGCATCGCGCTCGTGAAACATCCGCTTGTCAAAGCGGTTGGCTTCACCGGTTCGCGAAGCGGCGGTCGCGCATTGATGGACGCAGCAGCGGCGCGACCGGAACCAATTCCGGTTTACGCGGAGATGGCAAGCATCAATCCGGTGTTCCTATTGCCGAGCGCATTGAAAACGAACGCGGAAAATCTCGCGATGGGATTGCACGGTTCAGTCACGCTCGGTGTCGGACAATTCTGCACGTGTCCTGGACTGGTTTTCGCCGATCAAGGTGGGGCGACGGACACGTTCTTGCAAAAGCTCGAAGGACTGATGTCCACAACTCCACCGGGCACAATGCTCACGCCGGACATTTGCGCGAGTTACCAAAAAGGGATTGAACACTTCGCGCACACTGCCGGTGTCCGCCGCGCGGCGAGTGTCGCGGTTTCCGAAAAACCGGGAACGCAGGCAGGCGCGGCATTGTTCGTCGCCGGCGCGGAAACGTTTTTGAAAGAGCAGCACACGTTGATGGAAGAAGTGTTCGGGCCTTCGACGCTGGTGATTCAATGCACGGCACGCGGGCAAATGATTCAAGCGGCGAAGAACCTCGAAGGCCAGCTCACCGCGACGATTCACGGCACGCCGGAAGAACTCGCTGAGAATCGCGAACTGATTTCCATTCTCGAAACGAAAGCGGGCCGGCTCGTCTTCAATGGCTTTCCGACAGGTGTCGAAGTTTGTCACGCAATGACGCACGGTGGGCCGTATCCTTCGACTTCCGATGGTCGCTCGACATCCGTCGGGACGCGCGCGTCGGAAAGATTTTTACGACCGGTCAGCTATCAAAATTTTCCGGATACCACGCTGCCAGATGAATTGAAGGAATCGAATCCCCTGGAAATTCCTCGATTGGTGGATGGGAAGCTGATCGTGTGATCGGCTTGACGGGATAGTTTTCTTAATCCGCGCTCGAAAAATATTGCCGCGGTCGGGGCTTATGAGCTAATGAGAACGGTTCGCGTTTCTCGATCAATGGACGAAAACGGTTCTACAAGCTCTCAGCCGCCGCCGACCAGCCCCGATCAAAAGCCGGGGTTTGGCATCAGCGAACCCTCGCCGCCCATTTCGGTCCCTGATCATCGCTTGCTGCGTTGCATTGGCAAGGGGAGTTACGGATCGGTATGGCTCGCGCAAAACATGATGGGCATGTATCGCGCGGTGAAGATCGTTCATCGCAATTCTTTTGAGCATCATCGTCCATTCGAGCGCGAACTGTCGGGCATTCTGAAATTCGAACCAATCTCCCGATCGCACGAGGGTTTTGTTGACGTGTTGCATGTGGGGATCCGTGATCGCGATTTCCTGTATTATGTGATGGAGTTGGGCGACGACGAGGTTAGTGGGCAGAACATTGTTCCGGAGAAATATTCGGCCAACACTCTGGCGCGAAAAATTTCCGCGCACGGAAAACTCTCATTTGATGAATGCCTCAAGCTTGGCCTGGCGATCAGCGATGCGCTGGCGGAACTGCACAAGCACGGTTTAGTCCATCGCGATATCAAACCGTCGAACATTATTTACATCACGGGCGCGCCGAAGCTTGCGGACATCGGTTTGGTTGCGAGCACGGCGGAAGCGCGTTCTTATGTCGGCACCGAAGGCTTTATTCCTCCGGAAGGACCGGGCGCATCAACAGCGGACATTTACAGTTTTGGAAAAGTGCTTTATGAGGCGAGCACTGGCAAGGACCGTCATCAATATCCGGAACTTCCCACGCTGCTTGATGAAATCGACGATCAGCAAAAATTTCTTGAACTGAACGAAATTATTTTGCGCGCCTGTGATTCGGAGCCGAAAACTCGCTACCAGTCGGCGGCGGACATGCACGCGGACCTGGTGGTTCTTGCAAGTGGCAAGTCGGTCAAACGCCTCCGATTTCTCGAACGGCGATTTGCTTCGCTGAAAAAAATCGCGGGAGCGGCCGGCGCGGCTCTCGTCGTGGCAGGCATTGTTTTATATTTTGTCTATCACGCCTACGCAGAGGCTCGGCGCAGGCAAATTGATGCGTACGTCGAATTAGGCGCGAAGACGATAGAGGCCGGAAATTTTCTCGGGGCGCTACCTTACTTTGCGGAAGCAGCGGGCCTGGAAACTGACGAGGCGCGAGCGACTGATGATCGGCTCCGATTTGGCTCGACCCTGGCGCAATGTCCGAAACTCGTTCAAATGTGGTCTGGTCCATTAACGGCGCAGTCAGTCTCCTTCGATTCAACCGGCCAGCAGGTTCTGATCGGAGAATATTTCGGCTGTGCGCAATTGTTCGACGTTAAAACCGGCGAACCTCTTTCGCCAAAAATCGGAGAAGGCACCGAGGTTTTCTCTGCCGCGCTAAGTCCGGACGGAAATCTGATCGCAACTGCGAGCCAGGCGCCGAATGTTTACGTGTGGTCGCGTGATGGAACCAAGCGCCTCACGCTCGTTCACTCCAATAATATCCGCATCGTCATGTTCAGTCCGGATGGGCAGCAGCTTGCAACCGCTGGCAAAGATAACATGGTGCACATTTGGAACGTACCCGATGGAAGCCACGTAACGGCGTTCAAGGGACACCGGAAAGGTGAGGAGCTGGATGGATTGCTTAGTCTCTCTTTCAGTCACAACGGAAAAATGATCGCCAGCACGGCGCGTGACAACACCGCGCGTATTTGGGACGCCACCACCGGTCGACAAATCACTGTGATTGAACACACAACCTGGCCGAGTTCAGCCGCGTTCAGTCCCGATGACTGTCAGCTTGCCACCGGGTGTTTCGATCATCAGGCGCACGTATGGGACGTGAATTCAGGAAAAGAAATCATTCCTGCGATGCGTCACGACGATGCGGTCTCCAGTGTGGAATTCAGCCCGGATGGACGTTTTATTTTGACGGGGGGATTGGATCGTACGGCTCGGATTTGGAATACCTCCGATCACCAACCGTTCGATGCGAATCCGATTTTACGGCACAGCGACCGGGTAATGGCGGCAGCAATTGCTCCGGATGGACGTTACATTGCGACGGCGTGTGCCGACGGAGCGACACGCGTTTGGGACCTCGCAGGACAGGAACTTGCACGCACTTCGGAAAGATGCTCATTCAGCGAAGATGCACAACGCTTTGTCCGTTCGATCAAAGGGCACGCGCAGGTCTGCGATGCTGTAGATGAGAAACCCATTTCTCCGGACTTGCTTTTATCGGTTGCGACCGATGTGAAGCTTAGTCCAGACGGCAATTTTCTTCTCGCTGTCTCGTTGGTCGAAGCGACAAACAACTCTCAAAGATTGGTCAGGATACTTGATGCCGCCACTGGCCAGCCGATAAGACAAAATTTTGTCATCTCTGGTGATTACAGAAATTTTTCCTTGAGCCGAGATGCCAAGCGCTTGCTGGCGTTCGGAAAAACGGCACAAGTGTGGAATACGGAAACCGGAAACGCGCTTTCGTCGCCGATGAGCATGGATGGAAATTTGTCAGGCATGTTCAGTCCGGACGCAACAAAAGTAGCCTTATGGAGCGGCAACTCATTCGAACTGCACGATGCAAGCACTGGAAACAAAATATTTTCCCTACTGAAGTTAAACCCGGCGGTTCAGTATGCGTGCTTTAGTGCAGATGGCTCACGATTCGTGACCTGTTGCTCCGACCAAACTCTGGTAAAGTGCGAAGCTCAGATTTGGGAGACCGCCTCCGGCCGCAAGGTGGGTTCGCCGCTCAAACACAACGATGGAGTGTTGTTCGCCGCCTTCAGTCCTGATGGCAAACGCATCGTAACGGCAAGCGAAGATTACACCGCAATTATCTGGAATGCGCAGACGGGACGTCAACTTGCGCCGCCTCTCAAGCATGCTGAACAGGTTTTCGGGGTTGCGTTCAGCCCGAGCGGCCGATGGATTGCTACCACGGGCCGGGACAAGACGATACGGATTTGGGAAGCGGAAACCGGTGATGCGTTGACTCCGCCTTTGCGTCACGCCGTCGCCCTGGGATTTGTAAATTTCCTTCCGGATGGCCGGCACGTGATCGCCGGCAATCCGTCCGGCAATATCTGGCGTTGGATCCTTCCAGTAGATGAGCGACCACCGGAAGATTTGCGCCGGCTGGCCAAGATTTTATCTGCCGTGCCGACGTCGTTATCTTTCAACTCCCGAGCATTTGAGCCTGAGTCACTCAAGCCGCTTTTCACCGAACTTAAAACAAAGTACCCCGAACAGTTTTCCGCTTCATCGGACGAGGTTGTCGCGTGGCATGAATTTGAGGCCGGCCAATGTGAAGGTGGCAAGCTGTGGCGTGGGGCCATCTTTCATCTCGAACATTTGCTCGCGGAAAAACCTGACGACCCGTCGCTTGCAAAGCGCCTTGAACGCGCCAGAACGTATGCGGAAAAATCCGAAGCGCTTACCGGCAACCCGCGATGACAGCCGAATTGGGAATTTTGTTTTTGCATCACGAGGTCGACGCTGCTGTAAAATCAAACCTCGCCTCCGTTAAAAAACAAAACCCTCGCGCCACCATCGTGACAATGAGCGCCGGAGAAAGATTTCCGAACGGTTATGGGATCGAGGCCACATCCGACATCGAGAGGCTCCATTCGGAGAATCCGGCGCGCAGCAGCGACTGGCTTGTCTGCTCGTGGTTCGTTCAGCGGCGCGAGCGATGCCGGAAATGGTGGATTATCGAGTGGGACACATTTTGTGACGTATCAGTGAAGGAGTATTACCGCGCGGTCTGGAATTTTCCCTTTGTGGCTTCAAGCGTTCGGTTGACGTATCGCGAGCCGGAGTGGAGTTGGTTTCGCGAAACAAGAGATCTCCCAAAAAAATTTCGCCCGTTCGCAATGGGAGCCGTGCCGTTTTTGTATTTTGTCTCTGACCATGCGCTCAGTCGCATCTGCCGGATGCTGCTGAGGAATCCTTTCACTGCCGGAAATGGCGAACTTCGGTTTGCTACTGTGGCCAATGCATGTGGTTTCGCGCCGTGCGGATTCAGTCCGCCGGACGATCGCATCACGTGGATAGAGTGGAATTCATTGGACGTTCGGAACAAAATTGTTCACCCAGTGAAACGCCCGGTTGGCAAAAAGCGGGTTGGATTCTTTGACTAAACGCAGATTGTTTTGCCTTTACCAATTCTTCTTGATTCGTCACGCGCATAATACGGCAAGCAATTGACAAATTTCGCGAAGATGACTGCCGGGTAAGGAGCTAACGGTACTCTGGAATTTTGGGTGAGTTGGTCCAGTCCCGGAGAACACTATGATCGCGACGTTAGCAAACAGAAAGGAAAGCCGGATCACGCACGTGTTGGAGCACGCGAGCGGTGACAAGCGCTTCAAGATTCTTGAAGTCCACATGAAGAAGCATCAGTTCCGGCATGATGCGCTCATCGAGGTGTTGCACAAGGCGCAGGAGTTGTTCGGCTATCTCGAAGACGATCTGCTGCTCTTCATCTCGCACAAGCTTCGTCTCCCGCCCAGCCGCGTTTATGGCGTCGCGACATTTTACCATTTCTTTACGCTTAAACCGAAGGGCGAACACACCTGTGTCGTTTGCATGGGCACGGCGTGCTATGTCAAAGGCGCGGACAAAGTAATCGGCGCCGTTCAGGGCAATTTGAAAATTAAAGCGGGCGAAACAACCGCGGATGGAAAAGTTTCCTTGCTCACCGCGCGCTGCATCGGCGCCTGCGGCATCGCGCCGGCGGTGGTTTATGACGGCACGGTTACGCCGCGGCAAACTTCGGAAAGCGCGATGGAACATATAGCCAAATGGAAAGCGTGAATCCGTTAAATCGGTTCACGATGTAACGATGTAACGACTTAACGATTCAACGAATCATGATTCTCAACGATCTGCTTCAAATCAAAGAAAAGGAACTGGCCTCGCGCAAAAAAATTGTTCTGCGCTGCTGCATGGCGGCCGGTTGCATGTCGTCGGATTCCAAAAGCGTCAAAGAGCAATTGGTGAAAGCGGTCGCAGAGGCGAAACTGGAAGGCGAAGTAGAAGTGCGTGGCGTCGGTTGCATGAAGCTCTGCTGCGAAGGTCCGCTCGTGGCGGTTGACTCGAAGAATGAGCTTTATGTCAGAGTCACTTCGGAAAATGCGGCTTCGATCATCGCGGCATTGAAGGGCGGAAAGACTAATGTCGAGAAAACCGATCCCAACTCTGCGTTCTTCACCAAACAACTTTCCGTCGTGCTCGCCAACAGCGGCGTGGTTGATCCCGAACGCATTGAGAGCTACATCGCGGCGGACGGTTATCAGGCGTTGCACGAGGCATTGCACGAAATGACGCCAAAGGACGTCGTCGAAGCGATGGTCAAGAGCGGTTTGCGCGGACGCGGCGGCGCCGGATTTCCGACGGGCCTCAAGTGGGGCACGGTTGCCAAATCTCCCGGCGCTCGCAAATACGTCATCTGCAATGCCGATGAAGGCGATCCCGGAGCGTTCATGGATCGCAGTGTTTTGGAAAGCGACCCACACAGCGTGCTGGAAGGTATGGCCATCGCGGCTTACGCGGTCGGCGGGGATCAGGGATTCATTTACGTGCGCGCGGAATATCCGCTTGCCATTTCGCGTCTTCAAATCGCGATCAAACAGGCAAAGCAACTCGGCTTGCTTGGCGCGGGAATTTTTGAATCGCCCTTCAACTTCAACATAGACATCCGCATCGGCGCAGGCGCGTTCGTTTGCGGTGAAGAGACCGCGTTGATGGCAAGCGTTGAAGGCAAGCGCGGCACACCGCGTCCGCGTCCGCCATTTCCGGCTGAAAGTGGATTGTTCGGATGCCCGACTCTGATCAACAACGTGGAAACGTTCGCCAATGTGCCGCCGATCTATCGTAATGGCGCGGAATGGTTCGCTGGCATCGGCACCGAAAAGAGCAAAGGCACGAAAGTTTTCGCGCTCGCTGGAAAAATTAAAAACACCGGACTCATCGAAGTTCCGATGGGCACGCCGCTGCGCATGATCGTCGAAGAAATGGGCGGTGGCGCTCCCGACGGCGGCAAGATCAAGGCTGTTCAAACCGGTGGCCCGAGCGGCGGTTGCATTCCTGCGCAGCATCTCGACACGCCGGTGGATTACGAATCGCTCGGCAAACTTGGTTCCATCATGGGTTCGGGCGGCATGATCGTCATGGACGACAGTACGAACATGGTCGAGATCGCGCGGTTCTTCATGGAGTTCTGCATGGACGAATCCTGCGGCAAGTGCATTCCGTGTCGCGCGGGGACGGTGCAGATGCACAACCTGCTAGACAAAATCGCAAACAAGAAAGCCACCGCGCGCGACCTCGCGAAGCTCGAAGAACTTTGCGACATGGTTCGCAGCAGCAGCTTGTGCGGGCTTGGCCAAACTGCGCCGAATCCGACTTTGAGCACGCTGCGATTCTTCCGCGATGAATATGAGCAGTGGCTTCAGCCGGATAAATTTGGTTCGAACGGGCACGGCGAAGTGAAACTGGAGCCACTCGTAAAATGAGCACACTCGCTGCATTTTTGGATTACTGGATGAATGGATTGATGGATTGCCCGCGAAGCCGCGCGCGAAAAGCCATTTATCCACAAACCCAGTCATCCACTTATCCATTTTAATTTATGGCCGCAAAAACACTTACGATTAACGGCAAGGAAATCAGCGCCGAGGAAGGCGTGACGATTTTACAGGCGGCGGAAGAAGCGAACGTCAAAATCCCGACGCTCTGTCATCTCGAAGGCGTTTACGACGTCGGCGCGTGCCGGCTTTGCCTCGTGGAAGTCGCCGGCGTTCCGAAGTTGCTTCCCGCCTGCACAACGAAAGTCGCCGAAGGCATGGTGATCAACACTGACAGCGAACGCCTGCGCAAGTATCGCCGCATGACGCTCGAACTTCTGTTCGCCGAGCGCAATCACGTCTGCGCGGTGTGCGTGTCCAACGGTCATTGCGAACTGCAGACACTCGCGTATTCGCAAGGCATGGACCACGTCCGCTACGAATATACTTTTCCCAAGTGGAACGTGGACACGACACACGCGCTGTTCGGCATGGATCACAATCGCTGCGTGCTTTGCTCGCGCTGCGTGCGCGTGTGCTGGCACATCGAAGGCGCGGGAACGAAGAATGTTTCCGGCCGCGGCGCCCGCGCCCAAATCATCACCGACCTCAACATGCCTTGGGGCGACAGCGATTCCTGTACACGCTGCGGCAAGTGCGTTCAGGCGTGTCCGACTGGCGCGTTGTTCCACAAAGGTTCGACTGCAGCGGAAATGGAACGCGATCGCGGCAAGCTCGAATTCATCGTGACGGCGCGCGAAAAGAAACAATGGATTGCGGAATGATTGACGCGGGCATCCAGGAATATGAGAGTCCAATCGCCAACAGATCGAATCAACCATGACTGGAGGTAAACCATGACGTTTCGAGACATACAAAAAATTCACCGATTTGAAGCGCTTGCGTTTCTGGCGTTGACGTTCGTAACCGCTCAACTTGAAGCATCCCAAAATTTTTACACGGCGGATTTTTCTAGTCCTTTGAATCAGCCTGGGCTGCCACCGGCTACGGGTATGGGACAGCAAACTCCGAGCAGGATTGTGTTTGGCAATCCGACGGTTGTGAGTTCCTTTGGCCATTTAACAAATCAACCGCTTCTCTTCACCGCTTTGAATTATCAGCAGATTCAGTTCGATCTCGGAAACGGCGTCCCCGATTATTTCGTCGATTTTGATTTTGAAACGCGAAACTTAAATCCTTCGTTGTTCGCGTTTGTTATTCTTTTCGACACACCGAGTGTTGAGAATTTTTACCTTCACGGAAATGGGTATATCGGAGTTCCTCCCGCGAATTCTCCATACCTGCCCGGATGGAGTGACGGCGATCTGCATCACATGCACATCGGTGTTAACCTCGGTACGGGGTCTTGGTTGTTCCAACTCGATAATCGTGCGGCGGTGACTGGCCCGTTCTTTTCAGATTCTGGCGACGTCTTTTCTATGCGAATGAATTTGAGTGCATGGAAGGCATTTACACCAGACGACCCGACTGTACAGGTTGCTATTGACAACGTGATCATTGGCACATCCGTTCCAGAACCATCAAGCGTCGCGATTACATCGTTATTTTGCGGAGCGCTGACCGTCCGCTCATTGATACGAAAGAAACGAGGAACCTGATAGTTGTTGTTGGCAATTAATTTCAAAAATATGAAAGTTCGTTTGGCCACAGTTTGGATGGGCGGTTGTTCGGGATGCCACATGTCGTTCCTCGATCTCGACGAGTTCCTGATTGATCTCATGGACAAGGTCGAGATCGTTTACAGCCCCGTCGTGGACATGAAGGAATACCCCGAGAATGTGGACGTGTGCCTGATCGAGGGCGCGATCTGTAACGAGGACAATCTCGAACTGCTCCATAAAATCCGCCAGCGAACCAAAGTGCTAATCTCGTTCGGTGATTGCGCGGTGACGGCCAACGTGCCGGCGATGCGCAATCAGCTCGGGGTGGACAATTGTGAAAGTGTTCTGCAACTGGCCTACATTGAAAACGCCCAGCACAATCCGCGTTTTCCAAAGGAAGATGGAATCGTCCCCACGCTGCTCGAACGTGTCATGCCAGTGCATGAAGTTGTGCAGGTCGAATACTTTTTGCCCGGATGTCCGCCGCCGGCAGATCGGATCAAAGCACTCGTCGGACAATTGTTGAACGGCGCGGAACCGAAGCTGGAAGGCGCGAATTTGAAATTTGGGTGAGGCGTGTTCCGTATTCCGTGTTTCGTGAACACGGACCGGACGCTGAAAACGAAATCACGGAACACGCACCAAGCAACACGTATATGTCAAAACGAATCGTCATTGATCCCGTGACCCGCATCGAGGGCCACGCCAAGATCAGCATTTTCATGGATGACGCGGGCAACGTCTCCGACGCAGAATTCCACGTAGTTGAATTCCGCGGCTTCGAGAAATTCTGCGAAGGCCGTCCTTATGGCGAAATGCCCGGCATCACGCCGCGCATCTGCGGCATTTGCCCGGTCAGTCATTTGCTTGCTTCCGCAAAGGCCGGCGACGCAATCATGGCTGTCAACATCCCACCCGCCGCTGACAAGCTCCGGCGATTGATGAACCTCGGCCAGATCGTCCAGAGTCACGCGCTGAGTTTCTTCCATTTGAGCGCGCCGGATTTTCTGCTGGGTTGGGATACGCCGCAGCCGCAGCGAAATGTTTTCGGACTTATTGCTTCGAACACGGACCTTGCTCGCGCCGGAATCCGGTTGCGCCAATTCGGCCAGGAAATCATCGAACTGCTCGGAGGAAAGAAAATTCATCCCGCGTGGGCGGTGCCCGGCGGTGTGCGCAGCGCACTGGCTGAAGAGGGCCGGAAGAAAATTCGCGGCTGGTTGCCGGAAGCATACGCAACCGCGAACGTCGCGCTCGATCTTTTCAAGAAAACATTGAAGACACACCAGAAAGAAGTGCAAATCTTCGGCAACTTCCCATCGCTGTTTATGGGTCTCGTCGCGCCGGACGGAACATGGGAGCATCACGGGGGCAAGCTTCGCTTCTCTGACAGCAGCGGCAGCGTGATCGCCGACCAACTCGATCCCCAAAAATATTTCGAATACATTGGCGAGTCCGTTCAAACAAGTTCGTATCTCAAGTCGCCATATTATCTGCCGCTTGGTTTTCCCGATGGCATTTATCGCGTCGGCCCGCTCGCCCGTTTGAATGTCTGCGAGCAAATGGGCGCGCCGAAGGCCGACGCCGAGTTGAAGAATTTCAAGAAGATGGGGCGCGGCGCTGTGACGTCTTCGTTCCTCTATCACTACGCGAGGCTGATCGAAATTCTCGCAAGCCTGGAATACATCGAGCGCTACATGGATGACGCCGAACTTTCGAGCGATTACCTGCGCGCTGACGCCGGTATTAACAGCCTGCGTGGCGTCGGTGCGAGCGAAGCTCCGCGCGGCACACTCTTCCACGATTACACGGTGGATCGCAATGGCTTGCTGAAGAAGGTCAACCTCATCGTCGCGACCGGTCAAAATAATCTGGCGATGAATCAAACCGTTGCGCAGATCGCGCGGCATTACGTTCGCGGCGACAAGATTCCCGAACCGATGTTGAATCGTATCGAACATGGCATCCGCTGCTACGATCCATGCCTGAGTTGCTCAACGCACGCCGTCGGCCAAATGCCATTGCATATTCAACTCATCGCGCCAGATGGAACGGTGCTGAACGAAATGGCGCGCGGTTGATTGTAAGTCAGTTCGCTGATTTGCAGCTTTGTTGGTTATTGCTGACTAAATAAAAAATGAAAACGATCACATCTGCAACGCTCTCGGGTATGCTCCTTCTAGCGGTCGTCGCTGGTTGCAAGGAATCAACTGCGGTGAAAAGTCCGGAAAAACCAAATGTACAGGGCCGTTGGTCGGGATTTGAGGACGGCAAACCCGCGAAGATCACGATTGTGTTCACGAACAACCAATTCACCTATTTCGACGCCCAAACGAACGAAATCGGCGCCGGAACGTTTGTTATGAATCAATCGGTTCAACCGATGCAGATGGATCTGACCTTTGAAAGAATTCCTGCGCCGGACCTCGTCGGTAAAGTTGGTCATGCAATTTTTGCACTGAACGGCGATGAATTGAAAATCGCCGGATACGAACTTGGCAGTGATCAGCGCCCCACAAACATCGTTGTCGGCGCGGGCGTCCGAGCATTTGTTTTCAAGCGCGAGTAATCCTATGACGGCAACCCAACTCCTCGTCATCGGCTACGGCAACACGCTGCGCGGAGATGATGGCGTCGGGCCGAGCGTCGCCGAGGCGGTCGAACGGTTGAATCTCCCCAACGTCCGCGCGCTGGTTTGCCAGCAGCTTTCTCCCGAATACGCGGACGAAATTGCCCGTGCTGAAATGGTCGTGTTTGTGGACGCTGCGGTGGATGCACCGCGCGAAGTTCAACTGCGAAAACTTGAGCCAAGCAATTCCTCGCAACTCATGGCGCATGCGGCTGATCCTCGCACCATGCTCGCGCTTGCCCGCGATGTTTTTGGAACAGCGCCGCAAGCCTGGTGGTTGACAATTCCGGCGGTGGACCTCGGTTTTGCTGAAAAATTCTCTGCCGAAACAGCGGCAGCTTCTCAAGTCGCGCTGGAAAAAATCAGATCGCTCGCGGACAAACATTGTTTCGCCGAAGCCAATTAAAGGAAAGTTCCCGCCAATCCGAGGCGAGCGGCTGCTGCGACTCGCGCCTATCTTCTGCTCATAGCCAAAAGGCTTTCGCAATGGAACGCAGCAACACAAAGACACGTTTGAAAATCGCCGTTCGCGGCGCGGTTCAGGGCGTGGGCTTTCGTCCGTTTGTCTTTCGGCTCGCAACTGAACTCGGCTTGTGCGGTTGGGTGAATAATTCTCCGCAAGGTGTGTTCATCGAAGCGGAAGGTCCGCGTCCACAGCTCGAACATTTTCTCTTTCGACTCGAAAAGGAAAAACCGCCACGCAGTTCAATACAAAGTCTCGAAGCTTCATGGCTCGACTCGGTCGGCTACAATGAATTTGAAATTCGCGAAAGCGAAAGGGGAGGAGATAAAACGGCGCTCGTGTTGCCGGATATTGCAACATGCCCGGATTGCCTTCGCGAAATTTTCGATCCGGCAAATCGCCGCCATCTCTATCCGTTCACCAATTGCACGAATTGTGGCCCGCGATTCAGCATCATCGAAGCTTTGCCATATGATCGCGCGAACACTTCGATGAAGCATTTTCGAATGTGCCCGCAGTGCCAGGCTGAATACGACGACCCGCGCAATCGCCGCTTCCACGCGCAACCGAATGCGTGCCCGGTCTGCGGTCCGCGATTGGAATTTTGGGAGCGCGGATCGGTTGCCTTTGCGGAGGCAAAGTTTTTGGTCGCGCGGAATCACACCGCGTTGAAAGTCGCTGCGAAGATGATTCGGCGCGGTGGAATTATTGCGGTGAAAGGCGTTGGCGGATTTCATTTATTTGCTGACGCGGCGAATGAGCGGGCGGTGAGCTTGTTGCGCAAACGCAAGCATCGCGAAGAAAAACCGTTCGCGTTGATGTTTCCGTCGCTGGAAAGCGTAAAAGCCGCTTGCGAAGTCTCGCCGCTTGAGGAGCGATTGCTTAAATCGCCTGAAGCACCAATCGTTCTGATGCGCCGGCTGAAAACAGATTCGCGGAACACGCAACACGGAACACGTTTTTCGATTTGCGAAGATATCGCACCCGCCAATCCAAATCTGGCCGCCATGCTACCGTCCAACCCGCTGCATCATTTACTCCTGGCGGAATTGGGATTTCCCGTTGTTGCGACGAGCGGCAACTTGAGTGACGAACCCATGTGCATTGATGAACGGGAAGCGGTGGAGCGGCTTCATGAAATTGCGGACGGATTTCTCGTTCACAATCGTCCGATCTTTCGGCACGTGGATGATTCGATTGTTCGCGTCATGGTGGATCGCGAGATGGTTCTGCGCCGCGCGCGGGGATATGCGCCGTTGCCGATTGAACTCAAGTCCAAAGTCCAAAGTCCAAAGTCCAAAGTCAGTTTAGCGGTCGGCGCTCATTTGAAAAATTCCGTCGCGTTATCAGTCGGCAATCAGGTGTTCGTCAGTCAGCACATCGGCGATTTGGAAACAGAACAGGCAAACAAAGCCTTCGTGCGTGTTACCGAAGATTTGCAGAAACTTTATGACGCCCAACCGGAAATCATCGCTGCCGATCTACATCCGGATTATCTCTCGACGAAGTTTGCGGACGAAACGGGAAATGCAAATACGATTCACGTCCAACATCACATCGCCCACGCTCTTTCGTGCATAGCGGAGAACGAGGTTGAAGCGCCCGCGCTCGCGGTGGCATGGGACGGAACGGGGTTTGGCGATGACGGGACAATCTGGGGCAGCGAATTTTTTCTCGTCACAGACGAAAGTGTTCGACGCGTTGCGAGCCTGCGCCCGTTCAGGTTGCCCGGCGGGGACGCTGCCGCAAAAGAGCCTCGCCGCGTCGCGCTGGCGTTAGTCCACGAATGCACCGGATGTGAGCACGGTTCGTTCGCCGAAACAAAAGATAAATTCCTCAACGGTTTCTCAGCGGCGGAAATCGCCGCACTCAAGTTGATGCTGGAGCGCGGCATCAATGCGCCGCAGTGTTCGAGCATGGGGCGATTATTCGACGCCGTCGCATCGCTGATTGGTCTTCGGCAGCAAACACGTTTTGAGGGTCAGGCTGCCATGGCTCTGGAATTTGCGCTTCACGATGTGCGCACTACTGCCGCTTATCCACTGCCGCTCGTGAAGAACGAATTGCTGACGGTCCTCGACTGGCGGCCCATGATCCAGGCGATCTTAATGGACGCGCAATGCGGCATTGCGAAGGGAGAGATTTCCGCCACGTTTCATAACACACTGGTCGAAGCGATTGTGAACGTGGCGAAGGATGTTGGGGTTCCTCGCGTTGCATTGTCGGGTGGTTGTTTTCAAAATCGTTATCTCACTGAGCGAACGGTCATTCGATTACGCGAAGAAAAATTTCAGCCGTATTGGCATCAACGCGTGCCGCCGAATGACGGTGGGATTGCGCTTGGTCAAATCGTGGCGGCCAGCCGGACACAAGCCGATTCCTCTGAATGTCGCTCTCGGTTTGACCGCGCGACGCCGGCTCGCTGTGAAATCCTGAATCGCAGATCATAATTAAAAATGTGCCTCGCCATTCCAGGAAAAGTTGAGCGGATCACCGGCAACGATCCACTGACCCGCATCGGCAAGATTAATTTCGGCGGCGTCGTTAAGGAAGCGAGCCTCGCTTATGTGCCGGAGGTGAAAATTGGCGATTATGTGATCGTCCACGTCGGCTTCGCGCTCAGCAAAGTGGATGAGGCGGAGGCGCAGAAAGTTTTCGAGTATTTGAGGCAGATGGATGAATTGGGCGAGTTGAAGGACGGCGGGCCGTGAATCGTTAAATCGTTGAATCGTTACATCGAGTGCCAACGATTCAACTATTTAATGATGCAACGATTCAACGCATGAAGTTTTTGGACGAATACCGTGACGCGGCACTGGCGCAGAAATTCGCGCGCGAGATCCATCGAATGACGACGAAGCCGTGGACGATCATGGAAGTTTGCGGCGGGCAGACGCATGCCATTGTGAAGTTCGGCATTGATGAACTGTTGCCGAAACAGATCACGCTGATTCATGGGCCGGGTTGCCCGGTCTGCGTCACGCCGCTGGAAGTCATAGACAAGGCACTCGAAATCGCTGCTCGACCGAACGTCATCTTCACTTCATTTGGCGACATGCTGCGTGTGCCGGGCAGCGCAACCGATTTGCTTTCGGTGAGGGCGAGCGGCGGCGATGTGCGTATTGTCTATTCGCCGCTTGATGCGGTGAAACTCGCAGAACAAAATCCCGACAAGGAAGTTGTTTTCTTCGGCGTTGGATTTGAAACCACTGCGCCCGCGACGGCGATGGCGGTTTATCAAGCGGCGCAGCGTGCCTTGCAAAATTTCTCAATGCTCATCTCGCACGTGTTGGTGCCACCGGCCATCGAAGCGTTGATGTCTTCGCCGAATTGCCGCGTGCAGGCGTTTCTCGCCGCGGGTCACGTGTGCACCGTGATGGGCTTTGAGGAATATTTTCCGCTCGCGAAGAAATATCGTGTGCCGATCGTGGTCACTGGTTTCGAACCGCTGGACATTTTGCACGGCATATTGTTAACCGTTCAGCAACTGGAATCCGGTCGCGCGGACGTGGAGAACCAGTACGCGCGCTCAGTGCGCCGCGAAGGAAATCAACCGGCGCAGGATTTGATTCGCAAAGTGTTCAAAGTGGTTCATCGCAAGTGGCGCGGTGTGGGAGAAATTCCGCAGAGCGGAATGGGAGTGGCGGGTGAATATGCGGCGTTTGATGCCGAGCTGAAGTTTAATTTGAAAGATCGAATCGTTGAAGAGCCGAAAGAATGTGTCGCCGGAGAAATTTTGCAGGGACTTAAAAAGCCGCGCGAGTGTTCCGCATTCGGCGGACGCTGCACGCCGGAACATCCGCTGGGCGCGACGATGGTGTCGAGCGAAGGTGCTTGCGCGGCGTATTATCGCTATCGGCGGCACGGAGCCGAAGTTGTAAAATGAAAACGGCAGAGTTCAACTCAGCCTGCCCAATCCCGATCACGCAATATCCACGCGTGCTAATGGCGCACGGCGGCGGCGGCAAGCTGATGCATCAGTTGCTGGAAAACATTTTTGGCGAAGCGTTCAGTAATCCGATTCTCGATCAACGCCACGACTCCGCACAATTCGCCGTTCAGTCTGGCAAGCTTGCAATGACGACAGACTCTTACGTCGTTCGTCCAATTTTTTTTCCTGGTGGAGACATTGGTTCGATGGCGATTCATGGAACCGTGAACGATCTGGCGATGAGCGGCGCGCGTCCGCTGTATTTGAGTTGCGCGTTTATCATCGAAGAAGGCCTGCCCATGGAAACGCTCTGGCGCGTGGTGTGTTCGATGCGTGATGCTGCTGAAAAGTGCGGTGTGAAAATTGTCACGGGCGATACGAAGGTTGTGGACAAGGGGAAGGGCGACGGATTGTTCATCAACACGACTGGCATTGGCGTTATCGAACACTCGCTCAACATCACGCCGCAAAATGTTCAGCCCGGCGACGGAGTAATTGTGAGCGGCGATCTTGGCCGGCACGGCATGGCGATCATGGCCGTGCGCGAGGGATTGGGATTCGAGAGCACGATCAAAAGCGATTCCGCGCCAGTTCACGAACCGGTTCTTGCGTTGATTGAAGCCGGAATTGATATTCATTGTTTGCGCGATTTGACTCGCGGTGGATTGGCGAGCGCGTTGAATGAAATCGCGGAAGCTGCTGGAGTGAAAATCGCAGTGGAACAAAAAACAATTCCAGTCCGTGAAGATGTTCACGCAGCGTGTGAAATGCTCGGGCTCGATCCGTTGCACGTTGCAAATGAGGGACGGTTCGTGGCTTTCGTGGCTGCGAATGACGCGGAGCCTGCGATGAAAATTCTTCGTGAACATTCAGTCAGCACGGGTTCAGCGTTAATCGGGAAAGTCGTGGAGAGATCTTCACCGCTGGTAACGCTGAGAAGCGCGATCGGCGCGAGTCGAATTCTCGACATGCCGAGCGGCGAGCAGTTGCCGAGGATTTGTTGAACGTTATTGCACCAACACGACGCGATAGAACCGTTGCGGTTCGTTCGGAGCGTCGCTGAAGAACTGGGGTGTGCCGGTCGCGAACTGATTCGTTCCCAGCGGACGCCAAGTGGCCTCGCTGAGATCATCTTTGAATTCGAGCCGGTAAATATGACCTGGCGAAGCGTCAAACGTTAACAGACACGTTCCATCGGGTTGAAGCGCAAAATCCGAGACACGCGGTGGGCCGGATGCTGGGGGAAGAATATTTGGGCCTTCCGGACTCGGAGTGGGCATGAAAATTCTCAGTGCTCCTGAATCCGGGTATCGTCCTTCGCTGATGTTGGCCGTTTGCGCTCCAAACACAACGGCGTCAATTGCCGTTCCATCCGGTGCGAACAATCCGATCTCTTCGCCGGTCTTCGAGAGCTTGAACGGAACATGAAGGCTGCTTGTATTCGTGTTTGCTGAAGTTTTATCGTCGGCCCAAACGAGGAGAAATCCGTGCGCGGGAACCTGGAAGCCCGGGGGGATTTGATACTGTAACGAATTGTTCAGAGCATCTGTCAGATAAAACCCGGAAAGATTCGCGGGAACCGCCGTGGGATTGTATAACTCAAACCAGTCATCGTATTTGCCCGTGGCGGGATTGAACAGGCCGCCTTGATTCTCCGCCATCCATTCGTTAATGGAAACTGTGACTGATGGAAAAACGGAATTATTCGTTGCTGCCGGGCTGACGTAGAACATTGCCTGGCGATAAAACGGCTGGCCGTCAGGAACGTCACCGTAGGATTGATTCGCGGGTAGCGATTCGAAATTGAGGTAATCCACAATTTGCGGCTGACCATTGACGTAACGAGCAAGCGCAATTGAACTCGAATCAGTATTCAGGCGAAAGTCTGCGTGGAGGATTAAGCCGTTGGTTTGCTCCGGTTGTCCGTCCAACCAAATGATGAGAAGCTGTCCTGGAGCAATACTTGAGTCGGAAGGCAACGCCCACTGCATTGGATTGCTGTAATTCGTTCCGAGATAAAATCCATCGAGGCTAACCGTATTTGTTCCTGAGTTGTAAAGCTCAACCCATGGTTCGCGCTCGCCGAAGTTGTCGCTTGGGCCGGTGAGATTTTTCCATTGCACTTCGTTCAACCACAACGTGGGAAATTCCGGAAGCGCTGCACCAACGAGAGAATTGGTCGCGCCCGGCGAGGGCGTAAGTCCCAGACTGGTTGCCCAATTCGCAACACGGCTGTTGTCTTGTGAAGGGTCCACCAACTGCAACGACGTTCCGGGTTGTGTTATCGGTGTCGTCGGCCATGGCGGAGCGGCCTCGTAACGCACGCGATCCACGACAACATCCAAATCTGGCGTCGTGACCGGTTTGATGAGAGACAACGTTTCGCCATTGGACTGCAAGTTTCCATCGAACGTGCCGAAAACCGACATGAGCGGGTTGTAAGCAGATGCAAACACAACGCTGCTTTTCGCGAGCACCAAATATCTTTGCGGCAGCAGCAATGAGCCGGGCGGAAATGTGTAATCAATTCCGTTCACGACCCAACCCGAAAGATCGAACGGGGTATTTGTCGAACGGTTGAATAGCTCAACATATTCCCCCTCAGGCACTGTAGCGTTGAACATGATTTCGTTAAAGACAATGTTGCCGACTGGAGATTCAGGCACGAATGTGTTTTCGACATACACGGCAAAAGTTCCCCCGATGAGGTTTCCGTAGCGGTCGCGCGCCTGCACGGTCAGGGTGTTTGTCCCGGTTGGCGTCGGAATAGCGAGGCTCCAGCCGGTATTGGAAAGCCACGTTGGTGTGTAGCTTACGCCGTTAATAATGATCGAGACAACTGTCAGTGGGGCACTGCCGCTGATCGCGATGCTATGGGCGGTGACGGCGAAGTTCGTCACGCTCACCGTGAAAGACGTGTTCGTAAGGGATCCGAGCAATGAGAGAATATTGGCGCGCCGACTGGCCAGGGAATTCTTCGTCGCGGTCGGTGCGTTCGGCGTGAGTCCAGCGGCGATAAAAGCGGCGTATTTCGCATCGAGCACCGGATTGATCACAGTGGATTGCATCACACCATTGGCGAGTTCATACATTGCGCGATAATACATGCGGGCGAACTTCGGCTTGGCGAACATTTGCGACCACGCGGCATCGTAAAACCCGGTTAACCCGCCGGAAGCAAGGTTGTCGTCCAGGCAGATGCTGAAATCAATGGTGAACAGCGTCCAGCGATGTTGCGCGCTGATCCAGGCGTCGGCGTTTTGCCCGCTGGACGTTGACCCGAAGCAGTCCCAGTTTCCGGCGGCGTGATTGGCCGCAGAAACCCGCGCCCAATTTTCCATATCAATCACGTTTTCGAGAATGTCCGCGTAATTTGGTTGAGCGAAGGCGTTCGCCGCGGTAATCAACGTGAAGACATTCGTGTAATCGCTCAACGAAGTGGATGTGTCCTTCAATCCCCAGTTTGGACGATAACGAGCGGTCTTCTTCGCGCCGCCGGTCGTGGTGAATTGTTGCAGCCGGCATTCCGAATTCACTGCGGTCCCTGAACCTTCATACCAGCGTTGAATCTTGTAAAACTGGGCGGCAGTGTCGCCGGAAAAATATTCATCCTCCACTTCGCCGGCGTTGGATCGAAGCGAGTCCTCCATCAGCTTGCCGCGGCGAGTGCCGTTCACATAAACGGCGACGAACCGGCGATACATCCAGGGCACGCCAAGGCCGCGCATCAACATGTATGCGGCTTGCTCGCGTTGCAGCGTTGGATCATCAAAATTTGATGTGATGGTGTCGCTCTGAATGTCGTTGCCCGGCCAATGCATTTGGTTGAATGACGAGGCGCCAAGAAGCAGGTCGTCCTTGGGCATCGTCCAGACGTAATGACAAGCCTTGGTGCCCGCGGGTCCATTGAAAGATGGCGTGTGAAACGGGCCGCCGGAGTAGCGTCCGCCCATATTGTAAATGATGCGGTTGTTGTAAACAACTGTGCCGTCAATGTCCTCGTTGCTGAGCGACGGCAACGTTGTCCATCGGGTCACGTTCGCTTGAGTCAGCCACATGTGATAGGTGCCAAAAAGATTCGTCGGATTTGCTTCGCCGAAGAAGACAACACATTCCCGAACGGGAGCATTATCAGGAACCAACTCAGGAAAACGATTGGTGGCTCCTGCGTTGTCCGTGGCGATCAGGTGAAAAGCAATGGCGTTAGTCGGACGACTTGGAAGCGTCGCGCTGTAGATACCATCGCCGGCGATTGTATCGCCGTTTGTTCCCGAGTCGTTCATAGCGAGACTCGTGACGGTGATGACCGGATCAAGCCGGTAATTCAATGTGAGCGAAGCGAGACCATCGGGATCAGCAACGCGCGCGGTGACGACAACCGGTTGATTGGCCAGGGGGACAGCAGGATCGTGTCGAACCTGATAAATCGCGGGCCCGCCGTTCGTGACGGCACGGCTGTTTGGAAGTCCGGGCGTTCCAAGATTCGCTGGGACGGTCAGGCGCCCGGTTGATTCCAGATAAACGTCCCAGAAACGAAGCAACGGTTCGGGACAACCGTGCAACCACCGCGCTTTGAACCGAAGCGTGGCAGTCTGACCAACTGAAAAACCTGTATTGGTCAACGTGATTTGCACTGCGTTCGGTCCGGTCATGATTTCATCAGCAGTTCGCACGTGAAGCGCGACGCTGCCGCCGTAACCGGAATTCGTTTCGAGACTGGTTCGCGAGTGATTGCCCTGGAACGAAAGAGAATTCATTCCATTCTCGAATCCCGGATTTCCCACGCAGTTGAACCCACCCGCGTTCCAGGCTTCGACGTCATCCACGAGACACTCGCCGGAATCAAGGAGTCCGAACTGCAACGGTGAAAAAAGATTGTTGGCGCCGTTGTCCAGCACACCCGTTGCTTCAATGGTCGTCCAAGGAGCTTTCGCCGTTTCATCGCTGTCGGCCCAGTTCGCCGCCAGCCGTTTGTCTACGCGCGGGTCGATCAGTTCCAGACTGCTGCCGCCGCCATCTGACCAGCGGCCCCAATGTCCGCCCGTTCCGTAAGTCACGTCGTCAACGACGATGTCCACATGATTCGTTTCCAACTGGCTGAGCGTGTTCGTGCTGACGATGTCGTCAGGTTTCGTGAGCGTGATGCGTTCACCGCCGTGCGAAAGCTTGCCGCCGAAATTGCCGACGGTGTTCGTGAGATTCAATTGCGAGTAACTCGAAAACAGCCGTGAAGCATTGCGCGCCACGACGAGATAGCTGTTCGCGGCAAGCACCTGGTTCGATGCGAATGTGAAGCTGATTCCATCTTTGATTTTCCAGCCGCCCAGTGAGATGTCATTCGTACCCTGATTGAACAGCTCAACGTATTGATCGTCATCATCGCCGGAGATCGGATGATACATGACTTCGTCGAAGCCAACGTCGCTGATCAACGGTGTGGCATTGGCAGAGCCGAACGTATTTGTATTTAATCGTGTCCAGTCACCTCCATCGGGAGAGCGGCCGTAAGAAATTCCATTTTCCTGCGCACCGAACTTCAACGCATCCAGGACGCGTCCGTTCGGAGCTTTGAAATAAATGGTCTCGCCTGCCGCATTCAAACTGAAGTGAAGCGTGGTTTCAGTGAATTGAACGAACCCGCGCGCCGGAATGGTTAAACCGGGTATCACATACTTATTAGTGGCAGGATCGTCGCTCAAAGTGCAACCGGCGAGGCTCACAGGACTGTTGCTATGGTTGTAAAGTTCGATGGAATCCAATTGCGGCGGATCAGTGTGCGCTAGCACTTCGTTCAGCATCACACTTTTCAATGCGACGACCGAATTTGTTTCTCCCGCTCGCGGCGAACCGCCCACACTGTCACTGCGGCTCCACGCTCGCGGATCGCCTTCGCCATACGACGGACGCGCCAGCACGATTGAATGACCGGTTCCATCCGCGCCCATTGGCCATGGTGCCGAATCATCGTATTCGACGCGGAGCAACAGAGAACCTTGCTCATCGTATAGCTTCACTGTTCCACTGGTTTTGAGTGAGTTGGTGTAAGGGCCGAAGATATTTGTCGTCAATGCATAGACCGCCTGCACATCCGTCGGCACGGCGGCGATCACAACATATTTCTGGCCGGGAATTGTCGTTCCCGGAGGAAACATAAACTGCACGTCTCCATCCAAACGCCAGCGGCTGATGTCTTCCGGCCACGGATTCGAATTGTAAAGTTCGAGGAATTCTATGTTGCGGCCGTCCGAACGAGCTGCCGGTTTGTACATGATCTCGGAAATCGTGATCGGAGTTCGGCGACTCGATGGGCCGGGTAATTCGATGTGGTTCTGGCAATGGGCATCGGCAGAGATGAGCAGTGTGGCCGCGAGAATGAGACAGCAGATAGTCCCTGGATTTTCTCGCGGTGCAACGCGGCCCGAAGTTTTTCGGGGCATCGCTCCAAAACAAATCACGCCAAACGCTATCAAATTTGGGCGAAATAGCAAACCGTGGTTGGCTTCTCAGACTCGGAGCTTGCGTGTTGGCGCTCGCAAGGCTAGAAGTGTTCATGCTCCATCGTCTGCGAGTGTTCACAAGTGCGGCGCGTTTTGGCCGGACGCTCGCGGCAATTTGCTTCTTGCTCGCTTTTCAAGTCTTCGCTGCTGATTTAGAAACGGCGCGCAAAAGCTTTTTGTCCGGCAAATATCAGCAGTGCATCGATGAGTGTGAAAAAATTCCCGCGGATGATTCCAATCGCGAGGAATGGAAACTCCTTCACGCGCACGCGCTCCTCGCCGTTGGAAATTATCCGGATGCTGAATCGGTCATCAGCAATGCGCTCGTCCGTTCGGAAAATAGCATTCGGCTTCGGCTGTCAGGAATCGAAACCGCAAAGCGTAGCGGCAACATCCGGCTTTCTCAGAATCGTCTGCTGGAGATCAACAACCTCGCTCGCGAACGCATCTGGTCTTATCGCGATGCCGCGAACATTGTGGCGCTCGGCCGCGCGGCTTTGTTGATGAACGCCGATCCAAAGGTGGTTCTTGAACGTTTCTTTTCCGCCGCGCAAAAAGCCGATCCGAATCTGCGCGAAGCGTGGATTGCCAGCGGCGAGCTCGCGTTGGAAAAACATGATTTCAGGATCGCCGCAAACACTTTTTCCGAGGCGCAGAAAAAATTTCCTGATGACGCGGACGTTCTGTGTGGCCTGGCAAAAGCGTACGAACCAAGTGATCGGGGACGCATGATGGAGTTGGTCCAATCCGCTCTGGAGAAAAATGAGAACCATGTTCCGACTCTCTTGCTATTGACGGATCATTTGATTGACGCCGAGCAATACGGCGAGGCCGACAAGATGTTGGATCGCGTGTTCAAGGTGAATCCCTGGGAACCGGAAGCGTGGGCTTATCGCGCTGTGCTCGCGCATTTGCGCAACGATTTGACGAACGAAACGGCTGCTCGTGACAATGGACTCAAATTTTGGAAAACGAATCCCGAAGTGGACCATCTCATCGGCCTGAAGCTGTCGCAGAAATATCGCTTCGCCGAAGGTTCGGATCATCAAAGGCGCGCATTGTCATTCGATCCATTCTTCGAACCGGCGCGAATTCAACTCGCGGAGGATTTGCTGCGCCTGGGCGATGAAGCGGAAGGATGGTCCCTGGCCGAGGCTGCTCATCGAAGCGATGAATATGACGTGACGGCTTACAACCTCGTCACGCTCGGCAAAGCGATGCAAAAGTTCGCCACGATCTCGAATGAAAACTTCGTCATTCGCATGGCGGCGAACGAAGCTCCCCTCTACGGTGATCGCGCGCTGGCGTTGCTGGAACAGGCGAAAACAAAACTTACCGCAAAGTATGGCATCAACATCGCGACGCCGACCTACGTGGAAATTTTTCCGGAGCAAAAAGATTTTGGCGTTCGCACGTTCGGCATGCCGCACAATCCGGGGTTCCTTGGCGTTTGTTTCGGACGCGTCGTGACCGCGAACAGTCCGGCATCCGCCGCTGGCAATCCGGCGAATTGGGAAGCGGTGCTGTGGCACGAGTTCACGCACGTCATCACACTGCAACTCACGAAAAACAAAATGCCGCGCTGGCTGAGCGAAGGCATTTCGGTTTATGAAGAGCTTCAGGCAAATCCCGCGTGGGGCCAGCGCATGAATCCCCGCTATCGTGAGATGGTGCTGGGTGAAGACCTCACACCGGTCAGCCAATTGAGCGCGGCGTTTCTGACGCCGAAGAGCGAGATGCACGTGCAGTTCGCTTACTACGAATCCGAACTCGTCGTGGAATTTCTCGTGAATAAATTCGGCTTTGAAAAGCTCAAGACCATTCTCCGAAATCTTGGCGACGGCGTGGACATCAACGAGGCGATTTCAAAAAGCACCGCCCCGATGAAGGAACTCGAAAAAGATTTTGCCACGTTCGCTAAAGCGCGTGCGGAAGCACTTGGGCCGGGATTGGATTTTAAGCAGACAAGAACAAATCGCCGGGGAGATATTCTCACTCAAATAGAAGACGCGTTCATCTCTCAGACGACTAATTCCACGCCTTCGTCCGCAACAAATAATTATTGGGCTTTGCTTCAACAGGCTCGCCGCCTCGCGTCAGAGAAAAAATGGGACGAAGCAAAGAGGCCTTTGGAGATATTGGTAACTTCTTATCCTGATCAAGCCGGTCCGAACAACGCTTACGCGATATTGGCCGCCGTGCATCGCAATCTCAACGAAACCAACGCCGAGCGCGCTGCGTTGGAGAAATGGGCCGTGCTGGACGACAGCTCGTTGGACGCGTACCTGCGCTTGATGGAACTCGCGGAGAGTTCCAAAGAATGGAATGTCGTTGCGAAGAATGCGGATCGTTATCTTGCCGTTGATCCGCTCGTCCCGCAGCCGTACCGTTTTCTCGCGCGAGCGAGCGAGGAGGTTGGAAACCGCGACCAGGCAGTTTCCGCTTATTCGAAATTACTCCTGCTCGATCCGCCCGATCCGGCGGACGTTCATTTCCGGCTCGCAAAACTGTTGCGCGAGAAAAGTAACTCCGAAGCGAAGCGTCACGTCTTGAAAGCATTGGAAGAAGCGCCGCGCTTCCGTGAAGCGCATCAGTTGCTCTTGGAATTATCGCGGACGAATCCTCCGTCATGAATTGTCGCGCAAAATGGATCGTTGCACTGCTGCTCCTCGCCGTTACGGCTTCGATGTGCTTTGCGCAATTCCGTCGGGGTGGCGGGCGCCGGTGGCGGGATTATGGTGGCGAGGTTCGCTCGACTGAAGGCGGTCCAGGCGGTGGAAGTGTCATTGTTGATCCTGATGTGGTTCGCACGGCGCGGGAGGTGGCCTCACATAGTTCCGGCACTCCTGAGTGGACGAATCCGCCGGCCTTTCCGCGCGACGCGTTCACTTTCGTCCGCGTCGTGTGGAGTGACAATCCATCGGCATATTTCGATGGCGGCTCATGGATTACAGATTTTCCTGACAGCGATTTGAATCTGTCGTTCCGTCTTCAACAGATGACTTCTATTAAAGTAGATCCCAACGGACGTATCCTGCGGCTGACCGATCCTGATCTCGCGAACTACCCTTGGATTTATATGGTTGAACCAAGCCGTTTGGGTTTGAAGGATGAAGAAGTGACCATCCTGCGGAATTATTTGCTCAATGGTGGATTTCTGATGGCGGATGATTTCTGGGGCGAAATACAATGGAACGGATTTCATGAGCAAATGAAGCGGGTTTTCCCGGACCGCGATTTTGTGGACGTTCCAATAAATCATCCAATCTTCCACTGCGTGTTCGACATCAAAGGTCCGATAGAAAATCTACAGGTGCCGGCAAAAGGATGGGGGAGATATGGCCGTGCCGACATCACTTGGGAATATCACAACGGCGAAGAATGCCGGCCAACTCACGTTCGCGCGATCTTCGATGACAAAGGACGCATCATGGTTATCGCCACGCATAACACAGACAACGGCGATGGCTGGGAACGTGAAGGCGAGGACGACTCTTATTTTCATCGTTTTTCGGAAAACATTTCGTTCCCTCTCGGAATCAACATCATTTTTTACGCGATGACGCATTGAACAGAATCAACTCTTAACTCGAAAAATTTGTGGAAACTGAACCTATTTCTATCGCGCCTCCAATCACTGACGAAAAAGCTGTCGAGAAGCTCGTCGCTGGTCGCACGCAGATTCAACGCGAATTGGCGAAAGTCATCGTCGGGCAAAAAGACGTGATCGAGCAATTGCTCATCGCGCTGTTCGCCGGCGGGCATTGTTTAATTACCGGGGCGCCAGGACTCGCGAAGACGTTGCTCGTGAAATCGCTCGCGCAGATTTTCCATTTGAAGTTCCAGCGCATTCAATTCACGCCTGATCTCATGCCCGCCGATATCACGGGAACGGAAATTTTGCAGGAAGGATCGGACGGACGGCGAATGGCTTTTGTCCCCGGACCGGTGTTCGCGAATATGATCCTCGCGGACGAAATCAATCGCACGCCGCCCAAGACGCAGGCCGCGTTGCTGGAAGCGATGCAGGAACATCAGGTCACTGCTGCCGGAGTGCGGCACGCGTTGCCGGAGCCGTTCTTTGTGCTCGCGACGCAAAACCCGATTGAAATGGAAGGCACGTATCCATTGCCGGAAGCGCAATTGGATCGGTTCATGTTCAACGTCGTGATTGATTATTTGCCGGAGGATGAGGAAGTGGCTGTGGTCACACAGACCACCGGTGCGAAACCTGAACCAATCATGCCCATCTTCTCCGGTGAAGATGTGATGCGTTTTCACGACGTTGTTCGCAAGGTGCCGATCGCGCAGGATTTGATTCGATATGCCGTGCGTATCGCCGCAGCGTCGCGTCCGCGTCAGGCCGATGCTCCGGCGTTTATCAATGAATGGGTCAGTTGGGGCGCCGGACTGCGCACTGGACAATTTCTCGTGCTCGGCGCAAAAGTTCGCGCGTTGTTGCGGGGTCGTGCGCACGTCATTGCCGAGGACATTCAAGCGCTCGCGGCTCCGACGCTGCGCCATCGGATTTTGCTGAACTATCGGGCGGAAGCTGAAGGCGTGACGATGGGGAGTGTGATCGAGAAGTTGCTCGAATCAGTCGAAAGCGCACCAGTCGCAGCGAAGAAGTAACATGAACACCCTGGCCGAAGCGCCCGCTGAATCTCACTCACTGAGATTGGTTTCTCCTCGGGCACTGATGGCAATCAAAAATCTTGAACTTCGCGCCCGCATTGTCGTTCAAGGGTTCTGGCACGGTATTCATCGCAGTCCGTACCATGGTTTTTCCGTCGAGTTCACCGAGTACCGCCAATACTCACCCGGCGATGATCCGCGTTATCTGGATTGGCGGCTCTTCGCGCGCTCGGATCGTTACTACATCAAAAAATTCGAGGACGAGACCAATCTCCGCTGTTACCTGCTCGTGGATCAAAGCCGCTCGATGGACTACGGCTCGGCGGGCTATACGAAGTCGCAATACGCAAACACCCTCGCGGCGACGCTCGCCTATTTTCTCCATCAACAAGGCGATGCGGTTGGCCTGCTCACCTTCGACGAACAAATCCGCGATTACATTCCAGCGCGCAATCGCATTGGCCATCTGCGCCGGCTCATGTTGCAATTAGAAGCCGGCAGCGGTGGCGCATCCACCGATTTGACCGCGCCGCTCAGGCGGATTGTTGAAGTGGTGCGCAAACGATCTTTGATGGTTCTGATTTCCGATCTGCTCGCGCCGATTGAAACGTTGGAACGTAATCTCACCGCGCTCACCGCTTCCGGTCACGAAGTGATGCTGCTCCAAATTCTTGATCCCGCCGAACTCAGCTTCAACTTCGACCGCGCGTTGATGTTTCATGACGTTGAATCCGGTCGCGATCTGTTCATTGATCCGGTGACCGCGCGGAGGGAATACCTTAACCGGCTTAACTCCCACAACGAAACCGTTCGTGCCACGTGCCAGCGCCTCGGCGCGAATTGCCGAATTGTCAGCACTGATCGCGCGCTGGAACTCGTGATGTTTGACTTCGTGCGCGAACGGATGCAGCAGGGAAAATCGGCGAACCGATTTGCGAGGTCGAGAAAAGCGGCATGAGTTTTTTAGCGCCATTGTTTCTTCTCGGCGGAGTCGCAATCGCTTTGCCAGTCATCTTCCATCTCGTCCGCCGTTCCTCGCGGGAGAAGATGACGTTCAGTTCGTTGATGTTTCTCAAACCAACCCCACCGCGCCTCACTCGCCGCAATCGCCTCGAACATATTTTTCTCCTTCTGTTGCGGTGTCTCGCGATTTGTGTTTTGGCACTTGGTTTCGCGCGGCCATTTCTTCAAAGGCCAATGCCCGCCGCACCTGTTAATGAAACCGGCGCGCACGTTGTTCTTCTCGTTGATGCGAGTGCGAGTATGAAGCGGGAAAATCTTTGGTTTGATGCGCTTGCGCGAGCCGAGACGGAACTCAGAAAAATTTCTCCTGCGGATCAAGCCGCAGTTCTGGCATTCGACGATCAGGTCCATACGCTCGTCAGTTTTGAACAATGGAGCGCAATGAATCTGCCTGAACGAGCCACTCTTGCGGTTCAGCGTCTCAAGGACACCGCACCGACATGGCACTCAACTCATTTGGGCAATGCGCTCCTTGCGGCAGCGGATTTATTGGAAGATGCGGAGAAAAATCAGCAGCGCACCGGTGCGCGTCGAATCACTCTCATCAGTGATGTGCAGGAAGGCGCGCGGCTCGACGGCGTGCAAGGACATGACTGGCCGCGTCAGTTGGAAGTAACAGTCGTGCCGCTAAAAGCAAAGCGTCCGACGAATGCCGGTTTGCAATGGGTCATGGACGCGGATGATTCTGCGACCCCGAGCGCAGACTCGCCGGTGCGAATTCGTGTGAGCAATTCCGCTGACGCCGCGCGCGAGCAATTTCAAATTCGCTGGGCGGACATTCCGAATGTGCCGAGTCTGGACGCTTATGTCCCGCCCGGCCAAAGCCGCATTATGCTCGCGCCAAAAGGGGCCGAAGGCGCCAGTGGCACACAGCTTGTTTTGTCTGGTGACGACAGCGATTTCGATAACACTGCATACATCGTTCAGTCCAAAGCCGAAGAAGTGAACGTGCTATTCTTCGGTTCGGATGCCGAGACGAATTCTTCTCAGTCGCTCTACTATCTTAAACGAGCCTTTCAGGACACACGCCGGCAAACGGTCCGACTCATTGCTGCGGAAGACGTTGCCACGGCAGGACAGCTTTCGACCAATCGGCTGATTATAATCAGCGGCACGTTGCCCGAAAATCAAACCGCCATTCGTGAATTCATCAACGGCGGCGGCACAGCGCTGCTCACAATGCCTGACGCAAATTCTGCAAAAACACTTGCCGAACTGGCCAACGCACCGCAACTCACCGCGACCGAAGCAACCGTCGGGAATTACGCTATGCTCGGCCAGATTGATTTTGAGCATCCGCTCTTCGCGCCGTTTGCCGACCCGCGCTTCAGCGATTTCACGAAACTCCGTTTTTGGAAACATCGCAAGCTCGCGCTCGACAATGTGCCGAACGCACGAGTCGTCGCTCGCTTCGACGACAGCGATCCTGCTATCGTCGAAATTCCCGTTGACCGCGGACACATCCTGGCATTCGCATTTTCGTGGCGGCCTGCCGACAGCCAATTCGCGCTTTCTTCCAAATTCGTTCCGATGCTCTATTCGATTCTCGATCAGGCTGGAGGTGTCCGCGCGCAACTCGCGCAATATCGCGTTGGCGATTCAGTTGACCTGGCCGCAATCTCGCAAAAGGCCGGCGGAAGTCTTTCGGTTCGCAAACCGGACGGTTCGCAGGTTCAACTCACAGGAAATAAGCCTCAATTCACTCAAACCGATCAACCGGGAATCTACCAAGTCACCGCAGCAAGCCCTCCGATCCGCTTTGCGGTGAATCTCGATCCAGCCGAAAGCAAAACCGCGCCGTTACCCCTTGATGAACTGGAACGTCTGGGTATTCCAATGAAACCCGCTGAAACCGCCGTCGCGCAAGCTGCGCTTCAGCAAAAGACCGTACGCGACGCAGAACTTGAATCGCGACAAAAGCTCTGGCGATGGTTGATTGTGGGCGCGCTGGCGGTATTATTTGGAGAAACGTTGCTGGCCGGGCGCATCACGCGCCGTCGCGCCGCTCCGATTGAGGCCGCAGTATGATTGATCGCCTGCTTAAAACTCATCTCGAGCCGATTGCCCGCGCTCATCGGCGATGGCGATTGCTTCGCGCGCTCACCTTCGGCTGGCTCGCGGCGGCGGGAGTCGGATTGATTTTTGTTTTGGCGCATCATTCCGCCGGGGAAATTTCTTCTTGGCCTTTCGTGCTGTTGCTTTTTGCGGTGCTTGCCTGGACGCTTGTTGTGTGGTGGCGAAACAGGCGGAGTGAGTTGGATTACAACCTGATCGCTCGCAACATCGAACAGGAAAATCCGCAACTGCATGCCATTCTGCTCACTGCGGTGGAACAACAACCGGATCCTGCAACTGGCCAATTGAATTATCTTCAGTCGCGAGTCATCCGTGAAGCCCTCGCGCAAGACCAGCAAAGCAACTGGCGCAGACGTGAAATGAAACGTCTCCGGCTTGCGAGACTGAGCAGTGTTGGTTCGTTTGCGGTCCTCGTCATTATCTTCGCAATGCTGTATCACGCCGCCCCGCCACGAATGGCGAACCTGATGCGCATGACGCGAAACGAAATCAGCATTACCCCTGGCGACACGAGCATTGAAAAAGGAACGAGTCTTGTCGTGCTTGCGAAGTTCGGCGATGACGTCCCGTCCGAAGCCACGTTGATCGTTCGTCCAGCGAATCAACCGGAGCAGCGTATTCCTCTGACAAAGAATCTGAATGACCCGGTTTTCGGCACGAGTCTGCCGGAAGTCAAAAATGACCTCACCTATCGCATCGAATACGGCAGCGGCAGCACGCGTGATTTTCGCGTGAGCGTTTTTGAATTTCCGCGCCTCGAACGTGCTGATGCAAGGATCAAATTTCCTGAATATACCAGTCTGGCCGAGAAGACGATTGAGGATACACGCCGCATCAGCGCTGTCGAAGGAAGTGCGGTGGATTACACGTTTCATTTGAACAAGCCGGTTAAGACCGCTGTTCTCCGCAGCCGTGCCACGAGAACAAACGAACTGGCTGACAACGGTTACGCGCTCATCCTCGACACAAACCGGCTCAACGTTTACACATCGAATTTCAAACTGGAGAAGAGCGGAAATTACGAACTTGTTCTCACCGATGATGCCGGTCGCACGAACAGACTTCCTCCGCAATTTGTTTTTGTCGCACTGACGAATCGCACGCCGGATTTGAAGTTCATTGCGCCGCGTGGCGATCAACGGGTTTCGGCTCTCGAAGAGATCGCCTTTAAAGCCGAGACTTCCGACGATTTTGGCCTCAAAACCTACGGTCTCGCTTACAATCTGGCCGGACAGGAAACGAAAATGATCGAGCTTGGCCGATCCACCAAGGCGAATGAAAAGCGCGCGTTCAATTATCTGGTGAAGCTCGAAGAGCTCGGCGCGCAGCCGGACCAACTGGTGAGTTATTATCTCTGGGCCGATGACGTTGGGCCGGATGGAAACGTTCGACGCACGACGAGCGATATGTTCTTCGCCGAGGTGCGTCCGTTCGAGGAAATTTTCCGTGAAGGCCAGGCGCAGGATCCGAATCAGCAGCAGCAACGGCAGCAAGGCCAACAGGGCGGGCAAAACCCGTCTGAGCGTCTCGCCGAATTGCAAAAACAAATCATTACCGCGACGTGGAACTTGCAGCGGCGCGAAAGCGGCAAGTCGCCGACACCGAAATTCAAAGACGATGCGGAAACGGTGAAGGACTCGCAGGAGGACGCATTGCAGCAGGTTCAATCGCGCCGCGAAGAGGCGGAAGATCCAAAATCCATCGCTACTTTGGATTCGGTTGAAAAGGAGATGAAGAAAGCCGCTGAACTTCTCACCGACGCTTCCGACAAAAACACGGTTCAACCGTTGCCGTCGGCGTTGTCATCGGAACAAGCGGCATACCAATCTTTGCTCCGGCTCGCTGCGCGCGAGTATCAGGTTGCGCAGGGGCAGCGCGGCCAGCAGGGACAGAACAGCCGCGGCGCGCGAATGCAACGGCAGATTGATCAACTGAATCTTCGCCAGACGCAAAATCGTTACGAAACCGAACGCCAGGCCGCGCCGCAGCAGAACCAACAGCAACGCGAACAACTCCAGGCATTCAACCGCTTGAAAGAACTCGCGCAACGTCAGCAAGACGTGAACGAACGCCTGCGAGAATTGCAGGCCGCATTGCAGGAAGCCAGGACTGAGGCTGAACGCGAAGAAATTCGAGAGCGGCTCAAGCGGCTCCAGGAAGAACAACAGCAGATGCTTGCGGACATTGATGAATTGCGGCAGCGAATGGATCGCCCGGAGAACCAATCGCAAATGTCTGAATCACGGCAGCAGTTGGATCAAACACGCGACGAGGCCCAACGCGCATCCGACGCAATGAATCGTGGTGAAATGCAGCAGGCACTATCAGCCGGCGCGCGCGCGCAGGAAGATTTGCAGCGATTGCGCGACGATTTGCGGCGTCAGAGTTCCAGCCAGTTCGCCGACGACATGCGTCAGATGCGCAGCCAGGCGCGCGAACTTGCTCAGAAGCAGGATGACATTGGCCAGAAGCTGGACGCGCTCAATGAACCGAATCAGCAAAAGACGCTTACGGATTCAGACGAGCGAAAAGAACTCGCATCGCAACTGGACGAGCAAAAAAAACGAATTGAAGATTTGACCAAACACGCGACTGATGTGACGGAAAAAGCTGAAGCGGTCGAACCGCTACTCGCGAAACAACTTTACGACACGCTTCGCCAGGCATCGCAGAATGATTCGAAAGATTTGCAGGAAACCACGGATGATCTGTTGACACGCGGACGGCTGAACCGGGCGGTTTATGATGAGTTGCGCGAGAGCAAGGACAAAAAGCCGGTTGAAGTCGCCGCCAATTTTTTGCGCGAAGGTTTTCCGGAAGAAGCGAACAATCTCGAACAGCGCGCGCGTCGGAGTATCAATGAATTCAAAGAAGGTGTTGAACGGGCGGCTGGCAGCGTCCTTGGTGATGACACCGAAGCGCTGCGGCTTGCTCGCGCTGAATTGGATGAATTGGCGCGGCAGCTGGATCGCGAAATCGCGCAAGCACGGGGGCAATCTAATACAAACGGAACGTCAGCGTCTGGTGCGGCTCGGCCGGGGCGCGGTAATACCGCGGAGACAAATCAGGTTCAACTGGCTGCGAGCGATAATTCCGAGCAGGCGAACGGCCAAGATGGAAACCAACGCCAGCAACAAAACAGCGGACCGGGGCAGCGGGCTGAATCACAGCGACAAAACGGGCAAGATGGAACTTCGCAGCAGGCTCAGGACGGCCAGGCGGGACAACAGGCGGCTTCAGCCAACCAAAACCAGCGCGGCGATTCACAAGCCGGGCAGAACCAGTCCGGCCAGCAAGGCGGCGAGCGGCAGCAGGCCAATTCAAATCAACAGGGGCAGAATGGTCAAAACGGCCAGCAGCAAGGCAATTCTCAACAGGGTGGTCAGCCGCGACAAGTTGCTTCGGCAAACCAAAACCAAAATGGCCGAAATGGCCAACGCGGGCAGAATCAGGGCGGCACTCGCGATGGTTCTCGCGCAGGCGGTGATTGGTCAGGTGGTGGCGGAAATTTCGTGGATCAGTTTGGCGGCTCGGACAATGGCGAATATTGGGGCGGCCCGATTACCGGGACCGATTACGCGCAGTGGTCAGATCGTTTGCGTGACGTTGAGGAAATGTTGGATGACCCGACGCTTCGCGCCGAGGTTGCGCGGATTCGCGACCGAGCGCGAACATTTCGCCAGGATTTCAAACGCGGTGATGCGCAGCCTAAATGGGATTTGGTGCGGGTGCAGGTCGCCGGCCCGCTCATCGAATTGCGCGAGCGTGTGAGCGAAGAACTCGCGCGGCGTGAATCGAAAGAGGCGATTGTCCCGATTGATCGTGACCCCGTGCCGACGCGCTATTCTGAATTGGTGCGACGTTATTACGAGCAGCTAGGAAAAAGCGAATCCGAGACAGCGCAGAAAAAATGATCTTCGCGGCTATTCTTATTTCCCGTCGCGAATGGTTGCTCCCCGCTATCCTGTTTCTTCTTGTTACGCTGGCGCTTCTTGGCTGGACCTATTTGCGCTCTCCGGCGAATAAATCTGTTCGGACGTTTTGCGCCTTTCTAAAAGTCCTTGGCATCGCGGCTCTGCTCGCGTGTTTGCTGGAGCCGCTGTGGAGTTCGCAACGTGCCCGGCCCGGTTCGAATTATTTTGCCGTCGTAGCAGACAACAGCGAAGGAATGAAGATCAGAGATCGTGGCGATACCCAGACACGAGGTAGCGCGCTGACGAATCTTGTTTCAGCGAAATCGAAATGGCTCGCTGCGCTGGAAAATGATTTTCAACTGCGGCGCTACGTTTTTGATTCACGAGTGCAGAGCACGAAAGATTTTTCAGAACTGGCTTTTGATGGGCGTGCATCGGTGATTGGCGGAGCGCTGCGTTCCGTGGCGGAGCGCTTTCGGGGCCAGCCGCTCGCAGGTGTGCTGCTGCTCACTGATGGCAACGCCACAGACGTGCCCGACGTGAAGGGGTTACCGCCGATTTATCCCGTCGTAATCGGGCGCGATGATCCGATCGCCGACGTCGCGGTTCAGAAAGTGGCAGTAAGCCAGACCGTGTTTGAAGATTCGCCGGTGACGGTGCAAGCCGACGTGAGCGCGGAAGGTTATTCCGGCAGAACGCTCGTCGCGCAATTAGTGGATCAGAGCGGCAAGGTGGTTCAGGAATTGACTCAGCGCGCCGGACGCAGCGTGGAGGCGTTTCGATTCCAATTGAAACCGGAAACACGGGGAGTGTCGTTTTATCGGCTGCGCGTTTCAGCGAAAGACGAGCTGGGACAATTTGCAAAACCGGAAACCTCCGTCGAAGCCACGCTGGCGAACAACACTCGTGTCGTTGCAGTGGATCGAGGGCAAGGGGCGCATCGAATTCTTTACGTTGGCGGCAGGCCGAATTGGGAATTCAAGTTCATGAACCGCGCGCTGGCGGAGGACGATCAGGTGCAACTCGTAGCTTTGATGCGCATTGCCAAACGTGAACCGAAGTTTGATTTTCGCGGGCGCGTCGGTGAAACGAGCAATCCGCTTTTCCGTGGCTTTGACAACAAAACAGAAGAGACGGAACGCTATGATCAGCCGGTGCTGGTGAGGATGAACACAAAAGATTCAACCGAGCTTGCCGGAGGATTTCCGAAAACGCCCGAGGAGTTGTTTGCTTATGAAGCGGTCGTGCTGGATCGCGTCGAAGCGGAATTTTTCACGCGCGATCAAATGTCGTTGCTTCAGAAATATGTTTCCGAGCGCGGCGGCGGGTTGATGATGCTTGGCGGCGCGGAATCGTTTCATCAAGGGAGTTACGACCATACACCCATTGGCGATATGCTGCCGGTGTATCTGGATTTCTCACCCGAGCCGAAGCTTCTGACGAACCTTACTTTCAATCTGACTCGCGAAGGCTGGCTTCAACCCTGGGCGCGAGTGCATGACAACGAAGTGGATGAAAAACGCAGACTCGGTGAAATGCCCGCGCTTCAGGTGTTGAATCCGGTCCGGAGTGTGAAACCCGGCGCAAGCGTCATTGCGGAAGTGCAGGATGAGAACGGCGCGAAACGTCCGGCTCTGGTGACGCAGCGTTTCGGCAATGGACGCACAACAGCGTTATTGCTCGGCGATCTATGGCGCTGGGGTTTTCAAGACGAAGCGAAGCATAAGGAGATGGACAAAACCTGGCGGCAACTGTTCCGCGCGTTGATTGCAGATGTTCCTGCGAGGATTGATTTTCGGACGGAGCCGAAGCGTGATGATCCGAATCAGGCAATGTCGTTGACCGTTCGTGTCCGGGACAAGCAATTCAAGCCTTTGGACAATGCGACAGTAAAGATCACGGTGACGTCCGTGGACGGGACAAATGCCATCCATCTCAATGGCGAAGCAGCGCTGAACGAGGCTGGATTTTATGAGGCAACCTATGTTCCGCGCGCGACGGGCGGCTATCTCGCCGAAGCGGCAGCGATTGATGCGGAAGGCATCGAAGTCGGGCGGGCGCAAGTCGGTTGGTCGTCCGATCCAGCGGCGGACGAATTCAAATCATTGAAGCCGAATCGCGCGTTGCTGGAGAACTTGGCGCGGCAAACGGGCGGTGAAGTGATTTCGGCGAACAATCTCGAATCGTTCGCAAGGAGTTTGCCGAATCGCAAAGCGCCGGTAATGGAAACCGAAACAACTCCCCTATGGCATCAACCGGCAGTATTTTTGTTTGCGCTCGGATGCTTTGTTGTTGAATGGGGAGTGCGGCGATGGAAAGGGTTGGCGTGATGGAGAGATTTGCATGGGTTATCGGGGTCGTATGTGTCTTGTGGGTCCCATGGGTGGGCGCCCAAACGAACGATCGGCCTACGGTCATCATTGCCGTCGGCGCAGAAGGCGAAGAGGAATACGGAAAGCAATTTCTGAAATCAGCGGAGCTTTGGACGAATGCCTGTGCCAAAGGCGGCGTGAAATGTGTTCTTATTGGAATCGCGGCGACGAATGCAACGACCGATGACCTGAGTTTGCTGAAGCAGGCTGTCGCGAGTGAGCCGACAAATTCGATCGGGGAATTGTGGCTCGTGCTGATCGGCCATGGAACATTTGACGGCAATGAAGCCAAGTTCAATTTGCGTGGACTCGATCTATCGGCGACAGACCTGGCGAACTGGTTAAAGCCATTTCATCGGCCATTGATCGTTATCAACGGCGCATCCTCCAGCGCGTCCTTCGTCGCGAAACTTTCTGCTCCCGGGCGGATCATCGTGACGGCGACACGCAGTGGTTACGAACAAAATTACGCGCGGTTCGGAAAATTTCTGGCAGAGTCCATTGCTGATCCGACTGCCGACCTGGATAAAGATGGAGAAACTTCCTTGCTCGAGGCGTTCGTGATGGCCTCGCGCCGAACCGGCGAATTCTACGATGCCGAAGGACGACTCGCGACGGAGCACGCATTGCTGGATGACAACGGCGACGGACTTGGCACATCTGCCGATTTCTTTCGCGGTGTGCGGCCGGTGAAGAAGCCGGAGCCGGGGAAAACAGCAGACGGATTGCGAGCAAATCAGATTTGTCTCGTGCACAGCACGGAGGAGCAGAGGCTCGTGCCGGAACTGCGTATAAAGCGGGATGAATTGGAGCGAGCGCTGGCGAGGCTGCGGGATTCCAAAACTTCTCTGAACGAGGATGAATATTATCGCCGCCTGGAAAACTTGATGCTGGAGCTGGCGAAATTGTATTCCTCCGGGAAATGAAACCGAAGGTTTTTCTCACGCGCCGGATGCCGCCCGCCGTGATGGAACGTCTGGAGCGCGAAACAAATCTGACCTGGAACTTTGCGGAACGGGTCGCGACGCGAAAGGAACTGATCGCCGGTGTGAAAGATTGCGACGCTTTGCTTCCTACTATTTTGGACCGCGTGGATGGTGAAGTGCTTGATGCGTGTCCCGGCTTGAAAGTCGTGGCGAACTTCGGGGTGGGTTTCAACAACATTGATGTTGCTTCCGCGACGGCTCGAAAAATTCCGGTGACGAACACACCCGATGTGCTCACTGACTCGACTGCCGACATCGCATTCGGCCTCCTGCTCGCCGTGGCACGGCGACTTGGTGAAGGCGAGCGACTCGTGCGTGCCAAACAATGGACGGGCTGGGAGCCAATGCAGTTGCTGGGGGCGGATGTGACGGGCGCGACGCTGGGCATTATTGGTTTCGGAAGAATCGGGCGAGCCGTTGCAAAACGGGCGAAGGCGTTTGACATGCGCGTGATTTGTTGGAATCGGACGCGAGCCAGTGGAAACGATGACATATATCTGGAGATGCACGATGTGCTGCGAGAGTCCGATTTTATTTCAGTGCATGTGGCTTACAACAAGGAGACGCATCATTTGCTTGGCGAGCGCGAATTCGCATTGATGAAACCGGGCGCGTTTGTGATCAACACGTCGCGTGGCGCCGTGATTGATGAAGCGGCGCTGGTTCGTGCTTTGCAAAACAAACGCATGGCTGGTGCTGGGCTTGATGTGTTTGAGCGTGAACCGGAGCTCGCGCCGGGCTTGCGGGAATTGGAGAATGTCGTGCTCGCACCGCATCTCGGCAGCGCAACCATCGGGACGCGGACAAAAATGGGAATGATCGCCGTGGATAATTTGCTGGCTGTTTGCGGAGGGCGTCGCCCTCCGAATTGCGTTAATCCGGAAGTCTTTCGCTAGAACATTTGTTTTTCTGGCACGACCAATTAACGAAGGGGGACGGAGCGCGCCGTTTACGGCGCTTCAGTGTTGAAAACAGGAAGGTTTTCGGAAATCCAATCGTTTTGAAAAAGCGGCGCGTGAAGCGGCATAAATGCCGCGCTCCTCGAACTTCGTGAATTGACCATGTTTTTCCGGTCTTTCACGGGAATTAAACTTGAATTCGCCCAGCGGATGCTAAAAGATTTGTCCATTCCACTGTTGGAGATTCCTAATCGTAGTGAGCAGTTGCGCAGGTGCTGTTATGAAGTTGCAAATGATGGTTTGGTTGCGGCGATTCGTTTGTTGTTTCGTCGCCGTGATCATTGCGGAATCTCCTCGCGTCCGGGCAGATGAGGTCTCCGATTCGGCGGTAGAAAAAATCCTTTCCACAAGAATCTTTGGCGAACCGTTGGTTTCTGTCGGCAGAAATCCGACCTCTGCCGAGAGTTTTCAATTAGCTGACGCATTGGAGCGGCATGTTCACCGATCGCTGCCAGATGATTTCAGCGCGTTGGAGGAATTTCTCGCGCGGCATCCGAACTCGGCATGGTCGCCTGCCCTCACTTTTGACCTTGGAATGGAGTTTTATAACACGGGTTGGTACTCGAAAGCTCTGGCCTGCTGGGAAAACGCCTGGCGCGTGCTTAAGACCGAATCCGATCCGGCGGCGAAAATTCTGGGTGATCGCGCTGCGGGGGAGCTGGCCTATATGTATGGCCGTCTCGGGCGCATGGCGGAACTGGAAACGTTGCTTGATTCGGTAAAGGACCGAGTTTTCATCGGACCGGCGACGGAAAAGATTGCCGGCGCGCGGCAGGGCCTTTGGACAATGCGGAACCGCCCGGAAGTGGCGTTTCGCTGCGGACCCTTTGCGCTCGATCGCATTCTCACCATGCAGCGCGCGACGAACGCGGGTTGCGAAATCATTCGCAATGCTGCTTCAACGACGAATGGAACTTCCTTGAGCGAAGTCTCAGAACTTTCGCGCAAGTTGGGAATCAATTTTCAAATGGCGTACCGCGACAAAGGTGCGCCGCTACTCATGCCAGCCGTGGTCAACTGGAAGGTTGGCCACTATGCAGCGCTGTTGCGGGAAGAGAACGGGCTTCATCTTTTGCAGGACCCGACGTTTGGAAACGATGCGTGGGTTTCGCGTCGTGCGTTGGAAGCGGAAGCGAGCGGTTATTTTCTTGTGCCGCCTGGAGACTTGCCTGCGGGTTGGCGTGCGGTTTCGGAAGCCGAGGGGAAAAAGGTCTTCGGCAAAGGAAGCACCGCGAACAGCGATCCGGATGCGACGACACCCGATGACAAGACCAGTGGCTGCCCGGATTCAACGCTGCCTCCGATGCCGTACAATGGAATTCGTGGCATGGCGGTGGCCGACGCGCACTTGATGGTTGTGAGCCTTCATTTGCAGGATGCGCCGGTGGGTTATCGGCCGCCGGTCGGCCCGCCGATATATTTTGTCGCGAGTTACAGTCAGCGCGAAGCCGGACAACCGGGCAGTTTCAATTACTCGAATCTCGGATCGAAGTGGACATTCAATTGGCTCGCTTACATCAAGGACAATCCAAGCGCGCTCTCAGCCGACGTGAGCTATTACACTGACGGCGGAGGTTCTCTGCCGTTCACCGACTTCAACACGAACACCCAGACATTTGCTTCGCAACTCAAAAACCAGGCCCTGCTCAAACGCACGTCAACAAACGGCTACGAGATGTCCTTCCGCGACGGATCAAAAATTATTTTCGCATTGCCGGACAGCGTTGGCGGCACATCGCGCCGCGTGTTCATGACGCAGAAAATTGATCCGCGCGGAAACTCGGTTCAAATCAGCTACGACGGAACTTTCCGCATCACCGGCGTAACGGACGCCATCGGACAAGTCACGGCTTTCTCATACGAACATCCGTCTGACTCGCGGAAGATCACGAAAGTCACCGATCCGTTCGGAAGATTTGCGCTGTTTTCCTACGACGGAAACAATCGTCTTGCACAGATCACCGACGTGATTGGGCTGACATCGCAATTCACTTACGATAGCGGCGATTTTATTCACGCGCTCACGACCTCCTACGGAACGAGCACGTTTGAGAAGGGCGAAAATGGCCGTCAACGTTGGCTTGTCATCACGCGACCGAACGGTGAGAAAGAACGCGTTGAGTACAACGAGTATAACGCAATCACTGGTGTTACGGCTGGGGATCCAGCAGCGGAAGTTCCGAGTGGAATGGGCGTCGCCAACAATTATCTGAACTATCGCAACTCGTTTTATTGGGACCGAAAAGCTTACGCCGCCGGGCCGAGTGACTACACCAAGGCGCACCTTTATCACTGGCAGCATTACGGGAATCTTTCCGGTGGTATCGTGGAAAGCGAAAAAGCTCCGCTGGAGAATCGCGTTTGGTACACCTACGACGGGCAGGGAGCAACGTACGCTACCGGCACATCGGATCAGCCCAAAGCAATCGGTCGCGTGCTCGACGATGGCACAACGCAGCTCCGCCGATTCAGCTACGATTCCGGCGGCAATATCACGAACACAATGGATGCGCGAGGCCGCACAGTGTCGTTCATTTATGCGACCAACCTCGTGGACCTGCTGGAAGTTCGCCAGATCACTTCCGGCAACAACGATCTGCTCGCGCGCTTTATTTACAACACGCAACACCTCGCCATCGCTTCGATGGGCGCTTCGGCACAATGGACGACGAACACGTACAACGCGCGCGGCCAATTGACTTCGTCGCGCAATCCGCTCGGGGAAATCAACTCGTTTAATTACGACGCGAATGGTTATCTGCTCTCGGTTGATCGGCCACTCGCGGGAACGAACGATTCACTGCGGTTCACTTATGACGGTTTTGGCCGGGTGCGGACGATGGGAGACTCGGACGGATTTTTCATCACGAACAGCTACGATAACCTGGATCGCCTGACGAACATGGCTTTTCCCGATGGGACGTTTGCAGCGTTCACCTACGACAAGCTCGATCAGGTCAAAAGCCGTGACCGCAGCGGACGCGAAGTCACCTTCACATACGATTCGCTGCGGCGGATGACTTCCATGCGCGACGCTTTGAACCGGGCGTTGCGTTTCGAATACTGCGATTGCGGTTCGCTTTCGGCGCTGATTGATCCAATGGGCCGCGCGACGCGATGGGAATACGATTTGCAGGGACGCGTCACTGCGAAGCAATTCCCCGACGGCTCGCGCACGCTTTACACTTACGAAAACACCACGAGCCGTTTGAAAACCATTCGCGACGAATTGGGACAAGTCACATCCTATGAGTATTTCCCGGATGATTTGTTGCGACGCGTGTCGTATCCGACAGCACAAGTAGCGACTCCCGCGGTGAGTTTCACATACGATGCGAATTATCCCCGAATGATCGCGCGGACCGACGGATTAGGCACGACGTCGTGGACGTATCAACCCGTTGGCGCATTCGGCGCTATGGACATTGCCTCGGTGGACGGCCCGTGGGCGAACGATACAGTCACGTTCCAATACGATGCTCTCGGTCGCCAAACAAATCGGGCCATCAACGGCGTCGCTCAAGCATTGGCTTACGATGCTGCGGGACGAATCATCAGCGTCACAAACGCTCTCGGCAATTTCACTTCGACGTATGACGGCGTCACCGAGCGTGTTCTCGATCTAAGCTTTCCAAACGGCCAGACATCGCACTTCGATTATTTTGGGAACGCAGGAGATCGCCGCATTCAACGCATCACGCATCGCAAGCCGGACAACTCGCTCATTTCACAGTTCACTTACGATCGCAGCGTATCGGGCAATATCACTAACTGGTTGCAGGAACTCGGCAGCGCGACAAATGAGTGGAGCATTGGCTATGACGTTGCGGATCGCTTGATCAACGTGATGGCCAATCAAAGCGGCAGTAACATCGCTTCGACTTTTGCCTATGATCGTGCGGGGAACCGTCTGGCGGAAAGCGTCGGTGGAACGAATCGCGAGTTTCTATACAACGCTCTGAATCAACTCAGTTCGTCATCAGATACAACGCTGACGAATTCAAGTTACGAGTGGGACGCTGCCCATCGTCTCGTCGCAATCGTCTCCGGCGCGCAGCGGACTGAGTTCGGCTACGATGGGCAGGGACGCCGTTGTCGTATCGTTGAGAAGACGAACAATCTCATTCAATCCGAGCGTCGTTACGTTTGGTGTGGAACCGAGCTTTGCGAAGAGCGTGATGCGAGCGACACCGTTTTGCGCCGTTTCTTTGGTCAAGGATTCACCGTCGGCAGCGCGAAATATTTTTATACACGCGACCATCTCCGATCGGTGCGCGAAGTTGTGGACGCAGCGGGCCAGGTTCAGAGTCGTTATGCTTACGCGCCGTTTGGCGCGCCAACAGCCTTACAGGAAAATGTCGCGTCGCCGTTCGGTTTCGCGGGTTATTTCCGGCACCAATCATCCGGGCTGTCGCTCACATTATTTCGGCCTTACAGCAGTGGACTCGGGCGCTGGCTCTCGCGCGATCCGCTGGCTGAAAGCGCGGGGGCGAATCTTTATGCTTATGTCGGCAATGATCCGATCAACAGCTTTGATTCGCTGGGCTTGTGCGGCACTCCATCCACTTCGCCCGATCCCTCCGGCGATTCATGGCAAAAGTTCAAACAAGACTTTTTTGATTTAAGCAAAGTCACCGGCGCCGCGGATGCGATGTGGGGCACGTCAAAAGATTTGCTTCAAGGACTTGGCCAGCTATTGCCAGACGGCAACGCATTCCGCGGAGCATTCGATCGGCTGCCCGACGCCAAGTGGCTGGGAAATCTCGACCTCGCGCTGAATGCCGCCGATCTGATGGACAACCCGACGCTTGGCAAAACGATTTCGATGGGGTTGTCACTTGTCGGTGATAAATATCCGCCGATCCAATGGTTCAATCGTGGCATGACGTTCGGACAGCTCGGCACGCAATCGCTGTATGATTACGCTGTCGGCCAGGTCGGACAGGATGCGATTGATCTCACGCTTGCGGATTGGGGCGACAATTGGTTCTGGCAAGGCGTTAATCGCGCGTCGGATATTCTTTCTTATCCAGTCGCGCCGTGGGGACATTAACAATGAAAACCCCCACGCCATATCAGAGCCGTAACTGCGCACCAAGCCGGGTTGCGGGATTGGCGCTGCTGGTTTCGGCGACGTGTTCACTGGCGCAATCGCTTTACACGCACGATTTGCCCGGTCGTTTGACTGGGATTTCTCCGCTGACGACTAATGCGCCGACGATTCTGGTTCAACCTGCAACGCAGATTGTTGGCGACAATCACAGCGCCATATTCAGCGTTATAGCGAATGGTGGAGGAACCCTTTCCTATCAGTGGTTGTCGAACGGCGTTCCGATCAGCGGCGCGAATGGAGATTCGCTGATGATCACGAATCTCAGCGCTCCGAACAATCTCGTGAGCAACGGCGGTTTCGAGGCGCCGGCCATCGCGGTGGCTTTCGTGACGCTTCCGGTGCTAACCAATTTCAGCGGCTGGGTTCTCGAAAGCGGCAATGTGGACCAAATCTTTTCTGCATGGTGGGCCGCGGAGGGAGTGCAATCGGTAGATTTGAATGGGACGACAATCGGTTCGATTTATCAGGACGTGCCCACGGTGCCGGGGCAGCAATATTATTTGCGCTTCGCCCTCGCGGGAAATCCTGCTGGCCTGGTGAACAAAACGAACACGATCTCATGGAACGGGCTGGTGCTGGACACGAACACGTTCACCGTCACGGGACATTCAACGACATCAATGGGCTGGACGAATCACGAATATCTGGTCACCGCGACGAATACCACAATGCGAATTCGTTTCGCCAGTTTGATCACGGGCAACGCCGGTGCGGCGTTGGACAACGTAACGCTTTTTCCTGTAATTCCGCCGAGCAGCTTCAGCGTGATCGTCAGTAATGGCAGCGGAAGTGTGACGAGTAGTGTCGCCGCGCTGGACTTCGATCTCGACCATAACGGTCTGGGTGATAACTGGGAACGAACGTATCTCGGTTCAAGCGGCCAGGTTGCCAGCAACGATAGTGACGGCGATGGTGTCTCCAACCAAGACGAATTTTTCGAAGGAACAAACCCATCCGACAACGGCTCATTCCGGCCACGACTTTATTTGACGACAACGCCCGGCGGCTCCGCTGGGATGGTTCCGTTCAAGCCGAGTTTCACGTTGAGCGAACAGGTTGAAATTACGGCGGTGCCAGACAAGGGAAACTTTTTCCTGCGGTGGCTCAACAGCGTGACAAGCACGAATCCCGTTGTGAACATCGTGATGGACGGAGCGAAAGCCACCACCGCCTTGTTCGCCATTGGAATGACCAATGGCGCGGCATACGAGGGCACGATTAGCTTACAGGGAACAAACTTCTACGGCTTCACTGGCAACGTTGGAGAAACCGTTATCTTACGCGTCGGTGAATTAGTGGATGGCGGTGGTTTTGATCCTCTGATCCAGGTTTTCAATCCCAATGGTGTGTTAATCGGTTCTCAATCCGGCGCTCTGGCGGCAGAGATTGCATTGACCGCTACCAACACCGGTTTGTTTGTCGTGACGGTTTCCGATGGCACCGCAAATGGTTCGGCGGGCGCAGGTGATTACCGGCTGCATTTTGTAAAATTGCCCAATCCCTTTGGAGTCAGTTTCGGCGATGAAGGCGGAAGCCTCACAAACGGCGGATACGGAAGCGGCGCGATCACGACAGGCGATCTCGATCTATGGAGTTTTTCCGCGAACGCAGGTGACGCAATCCTGGTGCGGGTTGGAGAAATATCGGGTGATGCCGGTTTTGATCCTTTCATCAGGCTTTACGGTCCGAATGGTGCATTGCTTGGCTCACAATATAGTTACGCGGCTGCGGAAATCGGGATCACCGCAACGAACAGCGGCACTTTCACAGTCGTCGTTGGAGACGTCGGGCATTCCTATCCGTACCTGATCTCAGATACGGGAACATATCGCATTCATCTCGCAAAGACGCCAGGTGTATTCATTACTGCCGATGGTGATGACGGCGGAGCTTTGGCCAATGGAGCTTTTGGTGAGGGAACGATTGATACTGGCGATTTAGACATGTGGAGTTTCTCGGCGAACGCGGGCGACCGGCTTGTGGTTCGCATTGGAGAAATGAGCGATGACAACGGTGAATTCGATCCGACAATTCGCCTTTATGGTCCGAACGGCGCATTGTTGGGCTCACAGTACGGTTACGCGGCGGCGGAAATTACGGCGACTGCAACCAACAGTGGTCCATTCACTATTGTCGTGAGTGATACCAGCTTCGCCTATCCTTACCTGATCTCCGACACCGGAACCTACCGCGTTCACGTAGCAAAATTTCCAGGCGCTTACATGGTTCCAAACGGAGACGACGGCGGAGCTTTACAAAATGGCGGCAGCGCTACTGGTTCGATCACGACGGGTGATCTGGATCTGTGGAGCTTTTCGGCAAGTGCCGGCGATAACATCATTGTCCGCATGGGCGAGTTGACAGATACGAGCGGTGACTTTGATCCATGGATTCGTTTGTATGGTCCGACTGGTTTGTTGCTCGGTTCGTCATCCGAGTTTATCGCCTCAGAAATCGCAGTGACCGCAACTAACAGTGGCACGTTCACTCTACTCGTGGGTGACGGCAGTGACAGCTATCCCTATTACATTTCAGACACTGGCACGTACCAGGTTTATCTTGCAAAAGCGCCAGGAAGTTTCGTTGTCAGCGATGATGGTGGAATGATTTCATCAGGGATTTACACGGGCACCGTTGCTGTTGCTGACCTCGACCTCTGGAGTTTCTATGCGAACAAAGGTGAAAGCGTGACAGTAACGATGGAGCAACTCACGGACGACAATGGAAAGTTTGACCCGTGGATGCGTCTCTACGGCCCGAGCGGAGTGTTGCTCAATTCAGTTTCAGGAACTGCGACCGCGCAGTTCACCAGAGCCATTACCAACACCGGCGTGTTCACTTTGGTGATCGCGGATGGGCCGAACACGTTCCCGAACTACGTTTCAGACACGGGCACTTACCGCCTCACGCTGTCCGGCATGACCGGACCGCCGAAGTTTGCGAGCATCCAGGTGAACGGCCCACAACTCATCATCTCCGGAACCGGCGGAACGTCCAACTCGCAATACACGATCCTCTCCGCAACGAATCTGGCGAATGCGGTGTGGATTCCGATCCGAACAAATTTCTTCAGCTCAACGGGAGCATTCAGCTTCACCAATCAAATCGTTCCCGGCCAGTCGCAGCAATTCTTTCGTTTCTCGACGCCTTGATTCCGCAGGGGCTTTGGAAAGGCAAAACAGTTTTGCGTTTGAGGAATGTGCAAATCAAATCTCTTGGCGTGGACTCGAACGTGGACAAGCTGAAGAATTTAAGTAACCTGTCGGTTACGGTTCGGGTCTGATTCTGAACACGGGCTTCTGCCGCATCGGATTCCGGGCAGCGCACTGGCGCTGCCGGAGATTGCGTCCGGTCTTGCGTTGAATGCGGCTTCGGCCATGCAGGCGGGTTTCTAATTCGCCCGATATTTTTATTTCGATGAAATGGTTTGTTATTATTGTTGTCGCTATCGTCATTATCGGCGGTGGTATTTGGATTTTTGGAAACCGGGATGATTCTACGCCGCAGTATCAAACGGCGAGTATCACTCGTGGTGATGTGGTTCAGAGCGTCACAGCCACCGGCACGCTTAATCCTGTTACAAATGTCACCGTTGGCAGCCAGATCTCGGGTATCATCCAAAAACTTTACGCGGATTGGAATTCGCCGGTGAAAGCAAATCAGATCGTTGCCCAGCTCGATCCGGCGACCTATACGGCAAACGTTCGTTCTGCTGAAGGTGATCTCTCCAATGCGAAAGCAAATTTGGAGCTGTCGCAAGTTGAAGCCCGCCGCGCTGAGGAGTTGTTTAAGAACAATCTGATTTCCGCCGCCGATCACGACACGGCGCGCGCCAACCTTCATCAGGCGGAGGCGGCGGTTCAGATCAAGCAAGCCTCGCTCGACAACGCGCGCGTGAATCTTTCACGTTGCACGATTTACTCGCCAGTGGATGGCATCGTCATCTCGCGCAATGTGGATGTCGGCCAGACTGTTGCCGCGAGTATGAGCGCCCCGACGCTCTTCATCATCGCGAACGATCTGGCTCAAATGCAGATTGACGCGAACGTGTCCGAAGCGGACATCGGAGCGGTCGAAGAAGGGCAGAACGTGACCTTCACAGTGGACGCTTTTCCTGATCGGACATTTCGCGGGAAAGTGCGGCAGATTCGCAACTCACCCACCACTGTCCAAAACGTCGTGACCTACGACACGGTGATTGATGTGAGCAATCCGGACTTGAAACTGCGTCCAGGTATGACGGCCAACGCATCCCTGATCATTGCGGAGCACAAGAATGTGCTAAAGGTGCCGAACGCCGCGTTACGATTTCGTCCGCCCGAGCCCGGGACAAATCAAAGTATCGCTGCACGTTTGTTAGCGAAGATGGGTGTGGGAAGCAAAGAAACAAAGCCTGCCGCGGCGACAAATACAGTCGTTGCCGCGAAGCCCGGCGACACGAACAAGACGGAGCTTGCCGCGAATGGCGAACAGCCGCTCACTGGCAATGAGCCACCGGAAGAATTGATGCGCCGCGTGCGCGAGATGCGTGAGCGCGGGGAAGAAATTCCACCGCAGATTCGGGCGAAGATGCGCGAACTCTTTCAAAGCGGCGCGATTCCGCGTGGAGGCGGAGGCGGAGGTGGAGGCCCCGGCGGGTTCGGTGGCGGTGGAGGTGGAGGTGGAGGCGCACGACCTCGAATGGCGCAGCCTTCATCACGGACAGTTTACATGCTGACCAATGCCCCAGCCGGCGGCGACAACGTGCCGACAACAACGCCACTTCGTATCAAGACCGGCATCAGCGACGGCGCTTATACCGAAGTGACTGACGGTTTGAAAGAGGGCGATGTGGTGGTCACGTCCGTCCGTTTACCGCAGCCAGAAACGCCCGTGCCTACGGGTGCGAATCCGTTCGGCGGTGGCGGTGGCGGTGGTTTTCGTGGCGGTGGTGGTGGCGGCGGCGGCCGCGGCAGATAGTGGATAGTCGTATGAAGCCCGTCATCAAGCTGGAGGAAATTCACAAGACCTACCAGACCGGCGAAGTCGAGGTGAAGGCCGTGCGCGGCGTGTCGCTGGAGATTTTCGAAGGCGAGTTTGTCGCTTTGATGGGTGCGAGCGGTTCCGGCAAGTCCACCATGATGAACACGCTTGGTTGTCTCGACCGGCCAACCGGAGGAAAATATTTTCTAGATGGTGTGGATGTGTCCGGACTTAACCGCGATAAACTGGCCGACATTCGGAATCAAAAAATCGGTTTCGTGTTTCAGGGATTCAATTTGCTGGCGCGCACGTCGGCTTTGGAAAATGTCGAGTTGCCGATGCTTTATATGCGTCAACATGTGAACGGTGAAAGCAATCACGACCGCGCAATGAAGGCTTTGGAAATCGTCGGTCTTGCCCAGCGCGCTGATCATACTCCGAGTCAGCTTTCCGGCGGACAACAGCAGCGCGTGGCGATCGCGCGGGCGCTGGCCAATCGTCCATCGCTTTTGCTCGCGGACGAACCGACCGGAAATCTCGATACGCGCACCAGCATTGAAATCATGGGCGTGTTTCAAAAGCTGAACGATCAGGGAATCACGATCGTAATGGTCACGCATGAACTGGATATCGCGCACTACACGAAACGCATGATCGTCATGCGTGACGGAAAAGTCGTGAGTGACACGCCCGTAACCCACCGGCTGATTGCGGAAAGTGAGTTGCAGAAACTGACTCAGGCGCAGGCTGAAGTGAAGCTGGATGAAAGATGAGATATTTTGCTGTTATTAAAATTGCCTTTCGCGCGTTGCGCCGAAACAAGATGCGCACCGTGCTGACCATGCTGGGCATTATCATTGGTGTCGGCGCTGTCATCGCGATGGTCGCGCTGGGTCGCGGCGCAAAGGCCCAGATTCAGGCGCGCATTGCGGCGCTTGGGCAAAATGTCATCCAGATTTTTTCCGGCAGTGTGAATCGCGGCGGTGTGTTCACAGGTTTCGGTGGCGCGGGCACGTTGACGATTGAAGACGCGCTGGCGATCCAAAACGAAGTTCCCGGCGTGGCCGGAGTCAGTCCCGAAGTGCGCAGCGGCGCGCAAATTACCGCGGGCGAAAATAACTGGAGCACGCAGGTGATGGGTGAGGGCGTGGATTACCTGACCGTCCGGCAGTGGGACCTTTTGGCGGGTGACATGTTCACTGAAGCCGACGTGCGAGCCGCCAACAAAGTTTGCATCCTTGGCAAAACGACAGCCGACAGGTTGTTTCCGGACGATGATCCCGTCGGCAAAACCATTCGCATCAAGAACGTGCCGGTGAAAGTGCTGGGCCTGCTTAAGCCCAAAGGCGCTTCGATGTTCGGACAGGACCAGGACGACACGGTCATTGTGCCCTACACGACGTGCATGAAAAAATTTGCGGGTGTTACCACGCTGCGCGCGATCCTGGTTTCGGCGGTCAGCAGTGAACAAGTGGCCGGCACCATCGAGGCAATTACCGATTTGCTGCGGGAGCGCCATCGGATTCAGGCCGGGCGCGACGACGATTTTATTATTCGCGATCAGCGTGAGTTTTTTGAAGCACAGAATGCAACTGCGGAAATCATGACGACACTGCTCGCGGGCGTGGCCACTATTTCCCTCATCGTCGGCGGTATTGGCATCATGAACATCATGCTCGTGAGCGTGACCGAGCGAACACGCGAAATCGGAATTCGTATGGCAGTCGGTGCGCGTGGACATGACATTCTCCTGCAATTCCTCATCGAGGCCGTGACACTCAGTTCGATTGGCGGAATCTTGGGGATTCTTCTGGGCATCAGTGTGCATAGCATTTTGAAATTGATTTCAAATATTTGCACGGAACTGAAAATTTACAGCGAGGTGTTGGTAAGCATCGCGAACGCGCCCACCCTTGTTTCCCCCAACATTGTTGTCATCGCATTTCTTTTCAGCGCGGCCGTGGGAATTTTCTTTGGATTTTATCCGGCGAGAAAAGCGTCAAAGCTCGACCCGATTGAGGCTTTGCGTTACGAATGAGCTATCAGCCATCAGCCGTCAGTCAGTAATGAGCGCAGAGGTTCTTTCGACTCACACGCCGGTTCTGTTCAAGGCCGCGGTCCAACGTGCAGCGGAATTGCTCAGAGCGGGGGAAGTTGCCGCGCTGCCGACCGAAACCGTTTACGGCCTCGCCGCAAATGCGTTTGACTCAAAGGCAGTTTCAAAAATTTTCCAAATCAAAGGCCGACCGGCGAATAATCCGATCATCGTGCATGTCACGAGCATTGAAATGGCGAAGCAGTGCGTGGCCGTGTGGCCGGAGTCAGCGGAAAAATTGGCGGAGTCATTCTGGCCGGGACCGTTAACTCTCGTGCTGCCGCGTCAAAAAAAAATTCCGGATAATGTCACCGCTGGTGGTGAAACAGTCGGCGTGCGCTGGCCAAGTCATCCGTTCACCCAGGCTGTGATTCGCGAATGTGGTTTTCCATTGGCCGCGCCGAGCGCGAATTTGGCGTCGCAAATTTCACCCACGAGCGCCGAGCACGTGCGTAAAAGTCTTGGTGAAAAAATTCCGTTGATCGTGGATGGCGGCCAATCGCAAGTCGGCATTGAGTCCACAGTGATTGATCTCACCACTTCTCCACCGCGAGTGCTGAGACCGGGAATGATTCACGAAGAATCCTTGAAAACGGTCGCCGGAGAGATTTCAGGTGCGAGGTGGCAGGTGTCAGACGAGAAAACATTACGCAGTCCCGGACTGCTCCGCAAACATTACGCCCCAAAGGCTAAACTGCGCGTGCTTTGTTGGAAGGACGACGCGGACTTGCGTTCGCACCTGGCACCTGACACTTGGCACCTGACACATATCGTCGCCCACACTCACATACCATCGCCGGAACCGTTCGCTCGGGTGAGCGTGATTCCGCACGATGCCGAAGCCTTTGCCCGCGCCATCTACGCTGAACTGCACCGCTGCGACGAGGGGGGCGCGGAAACAATTATCGTCGAAGCTCCGCCTGAAACAAGTGAATGGAGCGCGATTGCCGACCGGTTGAAGCGCGCTTCCGTCCAATGAGCAGAAGCAGAAAGACGAAAAAAATTTATGATGAAATCTAAATCAAACGGTCTATTTGACCGAGTGACACAAATACTTCAATATCGGCGGCACATGAAATGGCGTGGACTTTTTTTTATTTTACTGGGAATCAATCTTGCGATTCAGGCTCAGACGAACTCTTACATTGAGCCCGGCACGAATGCTTTGTCGTTGGGCGTCTCAGCGGACACGAATATTCCTGCGCTTTACACTAACGCGTTAATAACGTACTCAGCTGCGCCTGCCACGAATGTGACTGAGCTGTCGCTTGAAGATTGCATTCAGATGACTCTCGAACACAATTTCGAGTTGCAAATCGCGCGTTTCAATCCAGAGATCGCGCTCTTCGCGCTGCAATCCGCTTACGGTGCTTATGATCCTTCACTGTCGTTTTCTGGCGAGCACACGCACTCGGAGGGTGCGCCGACGATCGTTGGGACCAATATTTTTCAAGGTCGGGTTTCCGATGCTAATACATTCCGTTCGGGTCTTAGTGGTTTCACTCCTTGGGGAACCACTTATGGTGCGAATGGGAGCACTTCCGATAGCTACGGCAATTTCGGTGAACTGAGTTCCGGAAACGCGACGTTCAGTGTTTCGCAACCGCTTCTGAGAAATTTCTGGATTGATGGTCCACGATTAATCATTCAACTCGACAAAAGGCGTTTGAAAATTCAGGAACAGGCTTTAAAGCTGGAAATCATGACCAGGATTACCCAGTTGCAAAAAGCCTACTATCGGCTGATTTACAATCGTGAGAATGTTATCGTCCAACAAAAAGCTGTAGATCAAGCCGAAGCGTTGGTGAGTGAAAATGAAAAACGGCTTCAAGTCGGCGCTCTGGCCCCGCTCGATCTTTCCTCCGCGCAGGCGCAGGCGGCCCGCAACCGTGCGGGAGTGATCGCCGCCAAAAGCGATCTGGCAACCCAGGAGCGCGTCATAAAGCTTTTTATTACCGATAATTTTCCCGCTTGGGCGGACGTCACTATCGCACCCGTCGGTTCGCTGACTGCCACGTATCAACTTTTCAACAGACAACAGAGTTGGACGAAATCCCTGACTGATCATCCGCTGCTGATGCAAGCAAAATTGAACGCGGAAATGGCCGGCATTCAACTGAAATATTCTTACAACCAGCTCTTCCCTCAATTGGACCTCTCTGCCACTTATGGTTACAACGGCTTTGGAAAGGAATTCAGCGATGCCCTCGACAATCTCAGTGATCGAAAGCTTAAGGCCTATTCTTATGGCGGCAGCATCAGTTTTCCGTTGGGCAACCTCAGTGCGCGGAACAATTACAAGGCTGACAAAGCAGGGCTGGCGCAAAGCGTCCTCACAGTCAAAAGAACCGAGCGCGATCTGATGATTTCAATAGATAACGACATCGGAAAACTTCAAGCGGATTACGATCAGGTGCTGGCGACGCGTGCTTTGCGGATCTATGAAGAACAGGCTCTGGATGCCGAGCAGAAAAAGCTGCAGAACGGAAAAAGCACAACCTATCAGGTTTTGCTTGTCCAACGTGATTTGACGACTGCGCGCGCCGCGGAAATCCTTGCCCTCGATACTTACAACGAAGATCTGGTCCAATTCTATCTTGACGAAGGCACCACGCTCGAACGCTTGCACATCCAAATGGACGTGAAGTAGTTACTGGAGCGCGGGTCCCGCAACCTGACAGTGTTCCGTACTATCGTCGTGAGTCGCAAGACGAAACGTCGCTGCAATCGAATCTTGCTGCGCTCATGGACTTGCCTCTGATCAGCATCATATAAATTTACCGTTGACACCCGCGGGGCTGGCGGTTGTCATTTCGCGCAACACTCCGATACAAACCATGAACAATCGTCACGACAAAATCCTCTTCTGGGGCTGCTTCATCGCGCTCATCACCACCAGCTATGCGTTCATCAGCCGCATGATTTTATGCGCGGGTCAGTTCAAGGTGGATTTCGGCATGGACGACGTAGTCGTCGGCCAGCTCCAAGGCGCGGGCATTTGGCCGTTCGGCGTCAGCATCATCATCTTCAGTCTCTTCATTGATCGTATCGGCTACAAAGTCGCGATGATTTTTTCGTTTGTCAGTTACCTGATCTACACCGCCATGGCGATGATGGCGTATCAAACAATTCAGGGCGCGAGCGGCCCAGCGATCGCCGACGCGCAGCGGCACGGCCATCACCTGCTTTATTGGGGCAGCATCATTCTTGGCTTGGGCAATGGAAGCGTCGAGGCGTACGTCAATCCGATTGTCGCCACCATGTTCAGCAAGGACAAAGCAAAATGGCTCAACCGCCTTCACGCCGGTTGGCCGGGCGGACTCGTTATCGGCGGTCTTTGCACAATCGCGCTGGCAGGCAACACTGACTGGCGGATTTTGATTGGACTGATTTTGATTCCCGCAATCATTTTCTTTTTCATTCTCGTCACTTTGAAGTTTCCAAAAAGCGAACGCGAACAAGCCGGTGTGAGTTATCTGGCGATGCTTAAAGAACTCGGCATGTTCGGCGCATTGGTCGGCTTTGGTCTCGTATTCGCGCAACTTGGGCAAGTGTTTGGCTGGAGCAGCACCATAGTTTGGGTTTTGACCGCGGCGGTGGTTGTCGTTTTCGGAGTTACGACAAAATCGTTTGGCCGATTGCTGCTCGCGTTTCTGATCATCATCATGATGCCGCAAGCCACGACCGAACTCGGCACGAATGGCTGGATTACCGCGCTCATGGAAGATCCGATGAAAGCCGCGGGCTATAACCCCGCGTGGGTGCTGGTTTACATCTCGGCCATCATGCTGGTGTTGCGCTTTTGCGCCGGCCCGCTCATTCACAAATTTTCTCCCGTCGGCCTGCTGCTAACGTGTTCGGCGCTCGCAGCCTTGGGAATTCTCTGGCTGGCGCAAACCGCGCACGCCGGAATGGGAATTATTTTTGCCGCTGCCACGGTTTTTAGTGTCGGCATCACATTTTTCTGGCCCACAATTCTCGGCCTCACTTCCGAGCAATGTCCGAAAGGCGGCGCGCTCACGTTGAACGCAATGGGCGGCATCGGAATGCTCGCGGTCGGAATCCTCGGCGCGCCGTTTCTTGGTTACATGCAGGAAATGTCCACAACTCAAAAACTCCACGCAACGAATCCCGCGCTATACGAACAAGTGACGGCGAAGAAGGATTATCTGCTCGGTGCGTATGAAGCGATTGACCCGGTGAAAAGTGCAGCCGTAACGGATGAAAAATCTAAAGCCGATCTGCAGACTGCGACGAATAGCGGAAAATTTACCGCTCTCGGTCGCATGGCCATGTTTCCGGCGTTCACATTCGTTTGCTACCTCGCGCTGATGCTGTATTTCAAAACCAAAGGCGGATATAAGCCTGTGGAGCTTGCGAAAACTTCGGCGCCGACTGCGGCGGAAACGGCGAAGACGGTCATTTAAACAATGAGACATCACAAACCCCCGTGCCATTTCCAATCACGGCAGTGGAAATTTCAAAGACCGAAGCCAAGGTAGGATTCAAGTTCCCGCTCGGTTTAAAGTCCCGCTTCGCAAAAGACAATGGTGGTGAAATTGAGATAGCTGGCGGTCATTGGTGGTTAATCCCGTTTCTAGATTCTACCGATCGCAAACGAATCGCTCGCACGTGCAATGACATTACCCGAGAAACGGCGCGCATGCGAGGGTGGGGAGGTGTCCTCTGGGCGCTTTTGTTATAGCTCAAAATGGCAGTGGGGACTACCTCATCATTCGCCCCGAGAGAGAAGATTCCAAGCAACTTGGAGAAACGATTTACTTCTGGGATCACGAAACCGGCGACCATGAGCCTGTGGCCGATTCGCTAGATTCAATATGAGTACAGTTGCCCCGCCCGAAATTCATCTGTAACTTGGCGCACATAACGCCATGAGCGCTGCGATAGAGACTTTCAACCTCACACGCGACTTCGGTTCATTTCGCGCGGTCAATCAGCTTAACCTGCGCGTCGAGGCCGGGCGCTTCTACGGTTTTCTTGGGCCAAACGGCGCAGGCAAATCTACCACGATCAAAATGCTCACCGGCCTGCTCGCGCCGACCGGCGGAAAAATGGTTGTCCTTGGCGAAGATCTCAGCGACCCGCGCAAAGCGCTTGAAGTGAAACGTCGCATCGGCGTGGTTCCCGAAAATCTTTCGCTCTTCGACAACCTCACCGCGCGGGAATTTCTCACGTTCATTGGCCGGATGTACTTGCTGCCGCAGGCGACCATTCGTGAACGCGCCGAAGAACTGCTCGCGATGATGGACCTTACGAAAGAAGAAAAGAAACTCACGCTTGAATTCTCGCACGGCATGAGAAAGAAACTCGCTCTGGCCGCTGCGCTGATTCCAAATCCCCATTTGCTCTTTCTCGATGAACCGTTTGAGGGCGTGGATGCCGTTGCTTCGCGCGTGTTGCGCGATACGCTCAAGCAATGTGTCAATCGTGGCGCAACGGTGTTTCTTACGTCGCACGTGCTGGAAATTGTGGAAAGACTTTGCACAGACGTTGGCATCATCGCACGCGGGCAACTGGTTCATCAGGGCACGATGGAAGAATTGCGCCGCGACGGTTCTTCGCTCGAAGACAAGTTCCTGGCCGTCGTTGGCACCGGCGAGCACGAATCACAGAAACTGAGTTGGCTTGAAGGTCAATGAACTGGGAGCAACTTAAAACAATTCTCTGGCTGCGCTGGCGATTGACTCGCAATCAATGGCGCAAGCACGGCGGTGTCGGCGCGGTAATCATGGCGATCATTGCGATTGCGGCACTGATTGTTGGTGTCGCAAGTTTTGTTGGCGCATTGCTCGGTGGGATGTTGGGGTTGGGAGATGCGAAGCCGGTAGTGATCATGGGAATCTGGTTTGGTTTGACGGCTGCATTTTTGTTTCTCTGGACCATTGGTTTGTTAAATGAGCTTCAACGTTCCGAAAGCATTGATCTTCAGCGACTGATGCACTTGCCGGTGGCATTGGGCCAGATGTTCGTCGTCAATTATCTCGCATCGCACGTTGCGACGAGCATTGTGCTGATCGTTCCCGCAATGATGGGCCTGGCGATTGGCCTGACGATCTCGCGCAGTCCGCTGATGCTCTTGCTGATCCCATTGGCCTTGAGCATGATTTTCATGATCACGGCCTGGACTTATTGCCTGCGCGGTTGGCTTGCGGCGCTAATGAGCAATCCGCGACGGCGGCGCACGGTGATCATGTTCATCACATTCGCGTTTATCATGGTGAGTCAGGGTCCGAACCTTTATTTCAACCTGCTTCGGCGGCAGGGGAATTCGCACCGGACGCCTTCTTCGCAACCCGCAACAAACAGCAACGACAATCACAGGAAGTTCGAGCAATTTGTCGCGATCCAGAAATTCATACCACCGTTTTGGGTTCCAGTCGGCGCACAGGCACTCGCTGAAAATCATGCGCTTCCAGCGATGCTCGGCACGTTCGGTTGCTTCGCCCTCGGCGCTGCTGGTTTAAGACGCGCCTATCAAAGCACGATTCGGTTCTATTACGGCGAGACGGGCGGAAAAGCTACGAAGCCCGATGTTTCAATTGCTTCAAATACGCCAGCCGCGCCACGGAAATCGAAGAGCAGTCTCGTCGAACTTCGAATTCCCGCCGTGCCCGAAGAAGCCGCTGCATTGGGGCTGGCAACGTTTCGATCTATGTTGCGGGCGCCCGAAGTGAAAATGGCCTGGGCGAGTTCATTTTTTGTGACGCTGATTCTCGGCGCGTCGTTTTTAATGCGGGCTGCGCCGAAAGTTTCGCCTGCAGTTAAACCGCTCATTGCCGCGGCGTCGCTTGTCTTCTCCGTTTTCATGCTCGTGCAATTTTTTGCGAACCAATTCGGATTCGATCGAGATGGGTTTCGTGCGCTCGTACTGTCGCCGGCAAATCGCCGCCTGATTCTGCTCGGAAAAAATCTGGCGTGTCTGCCGGTGGGGCTTGGATTCGGTGTAATTTTGCTGACGGCAATTTCAATTTGGTTGCGATTGCCACCGCTCGCTTTTCTCGCGGCGCTGTTTCAACTCGTGACGCTGCTGATTCTTGCGGGGCTCATCGGCAATCTGCTTTCAATCCTTGTTCCGTACCGGATTCAATCGGGTTCAATGAAGCCGACGAAAATGCCGGGCCTTGCGATGGTTGTTATGCTGCTCTGCCACTTTCTCTTTCCGGTGGCGATGTTGCCGATATTCGTGCCGCCGCTTGCGGAGATGCTTTTGCAAATGGCCGGCTCACCCGTTTATGTGCCGGTGAATTTTATTTTTTCTGTTTTGCTCGCCGCGCTTGCGGCGTTTGTCTATTGGCAGACGCTCGAACCGCTTGGAAATTTATTGCAGCGGCGCGAAACAAAAATTCTCAGCGTGGTTACAGCTGAAGTTGAGTAGCGAGGGTATTCAGAAAGGTGTGCGCCGAAAAAAATTTCTTCGCAAGTTGAAATTGGAAAAAAATTTTCGCGCGAATCAATTTTTTCCCTTTCCAGCACATTGGGATCCTAAGCTTAGAATTCCACGTGGACAAGTTGTCGCG
>JADMIO011251634.1_pt1:10000-63068 | contig 63068 bp, 46 predicted proteins | sample 8958161 | NCBI WGS metagenome assembly JADMIO01 (sample SAMN16585339, study PRJNA669376) | soil metagenome | isolation source: Crop rotation soil | place: USA: Cullars Rotation, Alabama | collected 2011 | reverse complement strand
CCGCGACTTCAAGTCACGTGAATTCCAAGCTTCGGATCCCACTGTGCTGGAAAGAGATCTTCCTCGACACAGACAAGCTGGTGAAGACAGGCGCTGACGGCGTTCTGCTGGCGTCGCCTGCGATGATCGATCTGCCGCTTCTCAATCCGCGGCTCTATGACGTTATCGAGAACGCGCTTGCGGGCAATCAGCCAGCCCTCGACGACGCGGTGCACCACCTGGTGCCGGAATTTCATCCAACCGACGCCAACGGCGAGCCTGCGAAGCAAAGGCCGCTCTCCCAGTAGCTGTTGCGAGCCTTGCGACTCGGTCGGCGCACTCCTAAGCATGCGCATATTCGCCGGAGAAAGCTCCCATGACGAAGCCGAGCGCCGTGAGGCGCGCTCTCATTTCCGTTTCCGACAAAACCGGGATCGATGCTTTCGCGCGGCGGCTCGCAGCGGCCGGCGTTGATCTAGTTTCAACCGGCGGGACGGCGGCGATGCTGCGCAGGGCGAGCCTCAATGTGCGTGATGTTTCGGACTTGACTGGCTTTCCCGAAATGATGGACGGGCGCGTAAAGACCTTGCATCCGAAAGTGCATGGCGGCTTGCTCGCGCTGCGCGACAACAAGGAACACGCTGCGTCGATGAAAGCGCATGATATTGCGCCGATCGATCTCCTTGTCGTCAATCTCTACCCATTCGAGGAGACTGTCGCGAAGGGCGCCAGCTACGAAGAATGCGTCGAGAATATCGACATCGGCGGACCAGCGATGATCCGCGCGGCGGCAAAAAATCACGAGCATGTCGGCGTCGTCGTCGATCCTGAGGACTACGACGCTGTCGCAGGTGAAATTGAAAGCGGCGGACTTTCACGCGAATTGAAGCGGCGTCTGGCGGCGAAGGCTTATGCGCGGACTGCTGCATATGACGCCGCGATCTCGTCCTGGTTCGCTGGCGTCCTTGGCGAGGATTATCCTAAGACGATCGCCTTCGCGGGGACGCTGAAACAAACGCTGCGCTATGGCGAAAATCCGCATCAGTCTGCGGCGTTCTATGCGAGCGGCGACAAGCGCCCCGGCGTTGCAACGGCGCGGCAGGTGCAAGGGAAAGAGCTTTCCTACAACAACCTCAATGACACCGACGCTGCATATGAGTGTGTCGCCGAATTTGGCGACGAGGCGTCTGCGGTCGCGATCATCAAGCACGCAAATCCGTGCGGCGTCGCGATCGGCGCAACGCTGCTGGAAGCCTATGAGAAAGCGTTGAAATGCGATCCTGTTTCAGCCTTCGGCGGCGTGATCGCTCTCAACCGCAAGCTCGACCGCGCCGCGGCGGAGAAGATCGTCGAGATTTTCACCGAAGTGATCATTGCTCCTGACGCCGATGAGGACGCGCTGAAAATCCTTGCGCCGAAAAAGAATGTGCGCGTGCTGCTCGCAGGCGCGCTGCCCGATCCCGCGGCGCCCGGCCGTTACATCAAGCCAGTCGCCGGCGGTTATCTCGTGCAGTCGCGCGACAGCGGCGCCGTAAGGGCGGGCGATCTGAAGATCGTGACGAAGAGGAAGCCCAGCGACGGCGAACTCCGCGACATGCTGTTCGCCTTCAAGGTCGCAAAGCACGTAAAGTCGAATGCTATCGTCTACGCGAAAAACAACGCGACAGTCGGCATCGGCGCCGGACAGATGAGCCGCGTCGATTCAAGCCGCATCGCGGCGCGGAAGTCCGCTGACGCTGCCGAAGCGGCAGGCGAGAAGACGCCGCTCGTTAAAGGCTCGGTCGTCGCTTCAGATGCGTTCTTTCCGTTTCCAGATGGACTGCTCACGGCAGCGGAAGCTGGCGCGACGGCCGTCATTCAGCCGGGCGGCTCAATCCGCGACGAAGATGTCATCAAGGCCGCAGACGACGCCGGCCTCGCCATGGCGTTCACCGGGATGCGGCACTTCCGGCACTAAGAGAGCCGGGTGAAAGAGTGGGACCGTTTTTCGCAAACCGGAACCACTAGAGGTCAAGCCGCCGCGACGATCTCGATCTCGACAAGCCAGCGAGGGTCGAGCGTGCCGACAATAATCGCCGTTGTTGGAATGCGCCGCTCGCCAAGCGCCGCGATACGCGCGGCGGCGTTCGCATCGGCGAATTTGCGGTCGGTGAGGTAGCTGGTCAGGCGCACGATGTTCGCAGTCGTCATGCCGGCGCTTGCAAGGATGGTCGTGATGTTCGACCAAATAAGCGTGAGTTGCGCATCGAGCGACGGCGGCGGCTCGCCCTTGGCATCGAGTCCCATCGTGCCGGCAACGAAAAGCAGACGGCTCGCGCCGACGACTTCCATCGCGTGAACATAGTCTTCCGTTGCCGGATAGATTCCGGTGATGGGATTGTGGACGATTTGCTCCATCACGCCGCCTTCAGGCGCTCCGCGATGTCCGCGAGCTTCTTCGCGAGCAGCGAGAGCTTGCCGACGCTGACGCCGGCGGCGAGCTCGATGTCGGTGACGAAGCGTTCGTAGTCGGTGATGGCGCCGGCGCCGGATTCGCGCCAGCGGGTCATGAGATCGTCGAGCCATTCGGAAGGCGCTCCCTTCGGCTCCTTGCCGGCGAAAGCGATGACGCTCGTCGCGAGCGACGTCTGCCGCGCGGAGAGGTCTTCGGCGAGACGCCGCGACGCGAGCTTGTCGAAGTGATCCGCGGGCGGCGAGGTGCGCGCTTGATCGCGCGCCGTGTCGATGTCAAAGCGACGGCCAATTTCAAAGAAAACCGCACCGGCTCCCTTGGTCGACCATTTCGTCTCGCGGGCGAGATTGACGATGTCGAACGCGCGCTCAAGCGCCGGCATGTGTGCGGCTTCCTGAGCAATTTTCTCTGGCGCGCCTTCCTTTTTCCACTTCGCCGCGCGCGCCTTCAGCGCCTTCACGGCCTCCGGCGGCAGGATGGTCGCCAGCGCCTGTTTGAATTCGGCGATCGGCGCTTCATATTGCTCGACGACGCCCTTCAACCCTTTGCGTTCGAGCAGCGCCGCAGCGTGCGGATCGCTGACGATGCGATAAAGTTGCTCGCGGAGGAGATCGGACGCCGTATTGTAGAGCGATATCTGCAGTGCGGCGGGCGCGACATTGTCGAGCTGATCGACGGCGTGCGCGAAGTCGCCGAGATTCCAGATGCGCCGCGCTGCTTCATAGGCGAGGGCGACCATTGCGGGCTTCGCGCCCGTCGCCTCGACCGCGCGGTACGGGAAGCTTGCGCCGCAAGTGTCGACGATCTCGTTCGAGAGCCGTGTCGCGATGATTTCGCGCCGCAGACGGTGACGGACGATTGCGTCCGTGTATTTGTGCAACGCTTCTGGGAAGTAGCCGAAGAGCTCGCGCTCGAGCAGCGGATCATCCGGCGCAGTCGATTCGACGAGCTCCTCGAAGAACCACATCTTGGAGTAGGCGAGAATGACCGCGAGCTCAGGCCGCGTCAGGCCGAGTCCGCGTGCCTTTAGCGCAGCGAACGCTTCGTTGTCAGGGAGGCCCTCAAGCGCGCGGTCGAGGCGGCCTTCAGCTTCGAATGCAGAAATGAGGCGTGCATGCCCGTCGAGTTCGGCGGGCGCCATCACTTCCATCTGTGAGATCGCGCGCGTCTGTTCGTAGTTGTGACGCAGGACATGAAGTCCGACGTCCTCGGTCATTGACTTCAGGAGCGCGTTGCGGTCGCTCGACTTAAGATCGCCATGCTCGATCGCGGACGAAACGAGGATCTTGATGTTAACCTCGTGGTCCGACGAGTCGACGCCCGCAGAGTTGTCGATCGCATCGGTATTGAGATGCCCCCCATTGCGGGCAAACTCGATGCGTCCCGCCTGCGTAAGACCGAGGTTCGCGCCTTCACCAATGACCTTGGCGCGAATCTGATTGCCGTCGATGCGGATCGCATCATTAGCACGATCGCCGACTTTCGCATTGTCCTCATGCGAGGCTTTGACATAAGTGCCGATGCCGCCGAGCCAGAACAGCTCGACCGGCAGCAAAAGGATGGCGCGCATAAGCTCAGCCGGCGTCGCCTTATCGCCTTTGATCTCGAGCAGCTTCTTGATCTCGGGTGTGAGCGGGATCGACTTCGCCGTTCGCGGGAAGACGCCGCCACCTTTCGAGATCAACTTCTTGTCGTAGTCCTGCCACGACGAGCGCGGCAGCTCGAATATGCGCTTGCGCTCGGCGAAGGACTTCGCTGCATCCGGCGTCGGATCGATGAAGATGTCGCGGTGGTCAAAGGCGGCGACGAGCTTGATCTGCTCCGATAACAGCATCCCGTTGCCGAAGACGTCGCCCGACATGTCGCCGATACCGGCGACCGTGAACGGCTCCTTCTGGATGTCCTTGCCCATCTCGCGGAAGTGGCGCTTCACCGCTTCCCAGCCGCCGCGTGCGGTGATGCCCATTACTTTGTGATCGTATCCGGCAGAACCGCCAGACGCGAATGCGTCGCCGAGCCAGAAATTGTATTCGGCGGAAATTCCGTTCGCTGTGTCGGAGAATGTCGCCGTGCCTTTATCTGCCGCGACGACGAGATAGGGATCGGGATTGTCCCAAAGCACCATGCCGGCCGGCGGCTTCACTTCGCCGCCGACAATGTTGTCGGTGAGATCGAGAAGCCCACGGACGAATTGCTTGTAGGCTTCGCGGCCTTCCTCGAAGATCGCGTTGCGGTCCCCCGAAGGCAATTGCTTCGGATAGAAGCCGCCTTTCGATCCCGTCGGAACGATGACCGCGTTCTTGACGCGCTGCGCTTTGACGAGGCCAAGCACTTCGGTGCGGAAATCCTCGCGGCGATCAGACCAGCGAAGGCCGCCGCGCGCGACCGGGCCGAAGCGGAGATGCACGCCGTCGACGCGCGGTCCCGAAACGAAAATCTCGCGATAGGGACGGGGATCCGGGAGCGTATCGATCTTGCTCGAGTCGATCTTGAACGAAATGTACGGTTTGTAGCCGCCATCGTCGGCGCGCTGATAATAGTTCGTGCGCAGGATCGACGAAAAGAGATTGAGGTAGCGCCGCATGATGCGGTCTTCGTCGAGGCTGTCGACGGCTTCAAGGCTGTGAAGAACGGCCGCTTCGGCTTTCTTCACTTCCTCTTCGCGCTGATCGGGATTCTTCGGGCCCGCCGGATTGAAGCGCGCATGGAAGACAGCGATAAGCTCGCGCGCAATCTTCGCGTGCTTGGCGAGCGCTTCCTCGATGTACTTCTGCGAGAAGGCGAAGCCCGCCTGCAGATGATACTTCGCGCTCGCGCGCAGCATCCATGCCTCGCGCCAGTTGAGTTCGGCGTCGACAACGAGGGCGTTGAAGCCGTCGTCCTCGCAGCGGCCCTGCATCACGGCCGTCATCGCTTCCTCGAGATTCCGCTTCACGGCGGCGATGTCGATCTCGCGGCCGAGTTTCTCCTCAGTATGGAAATCGTGGATCCAATAGCTCGCCTGATCGCCGAGCGGGCGGACGTGATAGCCCTCTTCATAAATGACGCTGAGGCCAAGGTTTTCGAGTGTCGGGATAAGCGATGAAAGTCGCATGGCGCCGCCGCGGCGAAGGATCTTGATGTTGAGCGAGCTCGGGCCGCCGCCAGTCTTGCGGAAAACGCGCAGGCTGAATTCGCGATGGCCGAGCGCTTCGATCGCGGCGATGTCGAGCAAGGCCTCGCTTGCGGGCATGTCCTCGCGATAGGCCGCATCAAAGGCTTTCACGTATTTTGCGTAAAGTCCGCGGGGCGTAAGGCCTTCATGCGCGGTGCGTAGAGAATCGAGAAGCTCGTCGCTCCAATCACGGCAAACGGCGCGGATCTGGCGCGTCAGCTCGGCGATGCCCGGACCCTCGGGAGCGCCAGCATCAATGCCAATAATAAAGTGTACCCGCGCCAGCGGTCCGTCGCCAAAGAACGGATAGAAAGCCGACATTCGGCCGTTGAAAGTCTTGGCGAGGATCGCGCCGATCGCTTCGCGCACCTCGGAACTGAAACGCTCCCTTGGAATGAAGACGAGCGCCGAGATGAATCGCTCGAAGCGGTCACGGCGCATGAAGAGCTTTACACGCGGACGTTTATATAGGCGCAGAATGCCGACCGCGGTTTCGCCGAGAGTCTCGACGTCATCCTGAAACATCTCGTCGCGCGGGAATGTATCGAGGATGTTGACGATCGCTTTTTCGTTGTGGCCGCCGGGAAGGAAGCCGGCGGTCTCAACAACTTTCCGCACCTTCTGACGGAGCAGCGGGATGTCGGTCGCAGGTCGGTTGTAGGCGTCTGAGGTAAACAGTCCGACGAAACGATCTTCGCCGTTCACCTTGCCGCTCGCGTCGTAAGTCTTGACGCCGAGATAGTCCATGTAGACGCGGCGATGGACGAGCGACTTCGCGTTCGCTTTCGCAACGAGGATAGCCTCGCCGGAATTCATGAACTCCTCAACCGCGGGCGAGAGGTGGCCGGCTTCGGAATAAGTCGACTTCAAAACGCGGCGCGCCGAGTCTTTGAGGATGCCGAGATCGCTTGACGCGTCATGCTCGAACTCAACCTTGCCGCCTTTCCTCGAGTAGGCGTAGTGGCGGACGCCGAGGAAGGTGAAACGGTTGTCCCAAAGCCATTTCAGAAACTCGACGGACTCGCGATGGTCCTCATGGGTAATACCCTCGGGGCGAGCTCGCTCCAGTTGAGCGATGCACTGGCCGAGGCGAAGGCGCATCGGTTCGAAATCAGCGACGGCGGCGGCGATGTCGTCGAGGACGCGTTGGAGTTCTGCCTCGATCCGCGGAATCTCCTCATCGTCCAGCGGCGGATCGAGTTCGGCGTGGATCATCGACTCGCGCAACGTCTCGACTCCGGCCGTCGTTACGCGCTTTCCCTTTTCGTCGCGGTCGCAGCCAATGACGGCGTTGACGAAAAACGAAACGGGTTTCCCAGCCTCGGCGAGCGCTGCCGAAACAGAATCGACGAGGAAGGGTTTGTCTTCGGTGACGATGTCGAGAATGAGGCGGGACTGACGCCAGTCGGTCGCGTTGTTAGGCCGAAGATAAATCAGGTGGGTTCCGCGCTTGCGGGTCTTACTGGCTTCCCAGGCTGACGCGACGCGGTCGAGAAGCTCCTGCGGGTCGTCCCAGATGCGATCCTCGCCGGTCGCAAACCGGACGAGCTGCGTGACGAAACTTGTGAAGGCTTTGGTCGGCTCGCCGCCGGCGTCGAAGTCTCCGATCTTCTGTTTCTTCGCGAGCGCGAGGACGTCCTTAAGGACCGCCTCGTCGGCGCTCGAATGAAAGCCCTCGGCCATCGTTTCCTCCGGGTTCGACTGATGACGTCCCCGAGCGGGGCCGACTCGAATACGCTATAAATTGTCTTGAACTGACCGCGCGCGAAGGCGCGCCGCCAAGCGGGCAGTTGGCCGCGGTCATAGCGTGAAGGGCTTGCGGAAGTCTAACGGTTTGAGGGCGAATTTCAGGCGTGCGCTTGGGCGGGCTCGGCTTCAGAGGCATCCATTCCCAAGTGGTCTATCTCCTGCCGCAAAAGGCTCGTGCGCGGGAAGCGATCAGAGGCGCGCCGCCACAGGAACCTGCACAAGAAATACAAGGCGGCGGCGCCGATTGCTGCAGCGGCGAACGTGACCGCCCCGGCGGACGCTCCCCCAGCGCGCCAGGCGCCAAGCGTGATGAAGACGGCGGCGGGGACAGCGGCAGCAGCCGCACTTGCTGCATGGCCTGCGTGCAGGAGGCCCGCACCGAAGGAACCCGCAAGCAGAAGTGCAATCGATTCGAACGCAAGCTGCGAGGGCGCCTGGTCGGGCACGATGATGACGGCGCCGGCGCCGAAAGCGGCGCTGAGCGCGACGAGTCCGGACGTGTAATTCGCCCGCCAGCGGAAGGGCCGGGACGCAACGCGCTCGCCGGTCCGGAATTCGAGTCTGAGACTTCTGCAGACGTACAGCGCGGCGAGGACGAGCAGGAGCCAGACCGCGGCTCTAAAGGGATAGACTTCGCCTGCCGAGATGGCGACGAAGATTGCGACGCCCGCGAAGAGGGCGAGTCCCGAACCGCCCCAACGTGACAAGATATCAATCAGGTAGAGCTGCGCCGCGCGCGAGAGCGCGCGTGTGCGCCGGCGGCGCGGCTTTGCCGCTTCCCGTGCAAGCTCCTGCAATTCATGAACAGTCGGCCTTGTCGCAAGGCCGTTCTTGGAGAGTGTCGCGGAATTCTGCGGCATCGGTCGCCTGAGCAATACGCGGGGAACGCGAGAAGCTCACACGATTCGGCCTGACGCTCTTAACGCCGTCTTAAGATCGCAAAGAAGTCCTGAAAATGATTGGGGCCGCCAGACGATGCGGGCGGCGCTGGCGGCCCCATTGCGCCTTGAACGCAGCGCATTCGGACGAACCGAAAGGGGGGTATCCGGCTCGCCCCATCATTGACCGCCAACAGGGAGCAGCGGCCGTTGGATTGAACGATAATCGGTTCTTCGATGACTGTCCGCTCGCGCGCGATCACACTCGCGTGACGCGCAGATCAAGAAAAAATGTGCGGGAAGAAGCTCTAGTTTTTCTTCTTTTTATTGGCGTCTGAATAATAGGCGTCAATGTTGATGCCTGCTTGCTGCAGCTCGCCTCGTAAGACGAGCGCATCAAGGTTAAAGGGGTCGATCGAGAGCGCCGCAACGACGTCGTCCGCTGCTTCGCGGTGCAAAAGCAGAGCGTGCCTGGCGCGTCCGCGCAGGACGTAGCCTTCGACTGAGGTAAAGCCCTTTTTCTCGCCGGCATTGATCGCGTCGATTGTCGCCTGCGCTTCGCCTTTTTCCCACGCGATCATCGCGGCGAAGAGATAAAGTTCGCCGGCGCCGGGAGCGGCCGCGAAAGCGGCGTCGATTGCATTCTGCGCGAGGGTCGGCTCGCCCGCTTGTAACCAGGCGAGCGCCGCTTGCGACAATATCCGCGCCCGGACCAATTCATCGCCAGCGTCGGAGCGCGCTGCGAGATCTTCGAGACGCAGCGCAGCCGCCTTGGGAAGGCCCGCCGCAAGTTCCGCGACAGCGAGGCAGTGTTGAGCGGGGGGGCCGCCGCCGTCGCTCACCCAACGGGTCGCGTTCTGACGTCCTTTCTCGACGTCCTTTTTTACGAGAGCGACGCACTCCTTGTATTGCGGATCGACGCTCTCGGGGATGTAGGCCTGGAGGAGGGGCGCTTCCGGGGTGAGCGCGGAGAGAACAATGGACGCGAAATAACCGATCATGCTGGGAGCATAGACGACGGTTTGGCGTCAAAAAAGCTGGCGCGCTATTCCGCCGCGCGCGCTTGCGTCTTGTTGCGGGATGTCCTGCGCGCGCGGGGCGCGGCCCCGGCGGGCGCTGCGGCCTTGGTCGTCGCCGGCTCGGTAGCCTCGGTGGAGGGCGAACTCGCCTGAGCAGCCTGCGCCGGGAGGTAGCAGGTGACGCGCGTGCCCTTGCCGGCTTCGGATTCCATGCGCACCCAGCCGCCATGCAGGCTGATGAAGCGCTGAACGAGGGACAGGCCAATGCCAGCGCCGGCGCTCGGTCCGCGGCTTTCGAAGGGATCGAACGCCTTCGCCTGATCCTCGGGCGAAACGCCGCGTCCGGTATCGGCGACCCAGATGCGAATAAGGCCCGGGGCTCGATCGGCGCCGAGCGAAACTTTCCCGCCCGCGCCGGTATAGGCGAAGGCGTTCGAGAGAAGGTTGAACAGAACCTGCTTCAACCGCTTCGAGTCGGCTGCGATCGCGCCGATGTCTTTCGGGCAATCGACGGCAAGGGAAACTTGTGTGTCCTCAGCCTTCAAGGCGGCGTAAGTCGCGGCGCTCTCAAGAAGGTCGCGGATATCGACGCTACCAACGTCGAGCGTCATCTTGCCAGCGTCGATCACGGCGAGATCGATAATGTCGGTGATGAGGTCGCGCAGATGGTGCGAGGCGGCGATAATGCTCGCGATGTAGTCCTTCTGCCGGTCGTTCAGAACGCCGAACATCTGGCCGTCGAGCATCTCAGCGAAGCCGACGATCGTCGCGAGCGGTGTCCGCAACTGATACGACACGTGATCGACGAACTTCGATTTCTGCCGGTCGATGTCTTCAAGGAACGCGTTGCGCTCCTTCAGTTCTTTTTCGCGCTCGCGCGAATCCGTGATGTCGAGAAAATGGACGAGCATCGCGCCGTCCGGCAGCGGCTCGGTGCCGAAGGCGATTGTGCGGCCATCCACAAGCGAGAGTGAACCGTCCTTCACCGCGGCGCGATCTTCCGGCGACAGCGACGTCGCGCGGCGCTTCAAGTCGGCGAGGATGTCGGCGCCTTTGACGACTTGGCCTTTCAAAGGTGCGAGGATGCGGTCGATATGCGGGCGAGCGTCAAGCGTATCCGTGTCGAACCGCCACAGCTTCAGGAACGCCGCGTTGTAAAGACGGAGCGCGCCGTCAGCGGAGAAGACTGCGACGCCTTCGGAAAGATTATTCAGCGTCGCGCGCTGAACGCGAAGCTGCGTGTTGTATTTTGCTTCGAGCGACATGCGCTCCGTGACGTCGTCGAAAACCACAACGACGCCGCCGAGCGGGTGCCGTGCGCGCGCGACGCGCAATGTGCGTCCGCCGGGAACGTGCCATACATCGTCAGGCGCTTCGCCGTCGCGCTCCGCGCCGGGCGCCGAAAGTTCGGCCGTATAGAGGTGAAGCTGCTCGGCTTTCCACGCGCGATAATCCGGTGGCTCGGGAAGTTTTCCAGCGTGACGCAAGCGATCGAGGATTTCACCATGCGTCGGGTGGCCGGCGAGGTCAGCGTCCTCAAGTCCCCACAGTTGCAGGAAAGCACGATTGTAATAGATGAGGCTTTGCGACGACGAGAACAGCGCCGTCGCAACCGGGATCTGATCCAGGGTCCGGCGATTGGCTTCGATATGCTGGCGCAGCTCCGTACGGGCGCGGTCGAGCTCCGTGGTGTCGATGGCGATCCCGCCGAGCGCTGCTTCGCCGGCGCCATGCATCGGCGTTTCGAAAACTTTCAGAACGCGCCGCTCGCCATGAATGTTGACGATGACGCGGCCTTCAGCTGGACGACGCTCTGTCGCGGCTTTTTCGGCGATCTTGCGCGCGGCCGCGTCGAGCTCAATTTGATCCTTGATGACGGCGATCGCATTCGGGGCTTCAACCGCCTCTGCGTAAGCCTTGTTGACCCAGGCCAATGAAAGGTCTGCGCTGCGGCGCCACGCCGGCGTCGGCGAGCGTTCGAGCAGCGACAATGCGCCATGGAGGTCGCTCGTCCGTTCACGGACTTTCCCCATGATGCCGCCGTCTTCAGCCATGCGGGCGGCAGGGTCGGTGAGCCACAGCGCCACTTGTCCGCCAGCGACGCGGCCGTCGGCTTCGATAGCGCGTCCTTCAGAGGTGACGATCGATCCTGAGAATGCGATGCCGTGTGCGCGAAGTTCGCGCACTTTCTCTTTGAGCTTCTTGATGTCTTCGGCGGGGCCGTCGTCGTCCACCGGCAGATCGCCCAGTGCATGAAGAAGCCGGTCGACGGGAGAGGCAAGGGCGTCGTCTTCGACGTCCTTCGAAAACGACATCAGCGACGCAAGGCCTGCAGGGCCGCCAAGAATCTTCGGTGTTCCCCAGCCTTTTTCGATGGCGTCGTAATCGTCCTCCCAGACGAGAACGAGACCGGGATGGGCGGAAAGTACTGAGTCGGCCTTTTCGAGCTCCGCTTCCATTTCTGCGAGGCGGTTCGTCCAGGTGACCGACTGGTTGCGCGAGGCGGCCGAGACGCGAATAGCCCACGCGACAGCCGCCAACGCGACCGAGATCGAGCCGATCGTTCCAAGGAGCAGTGGATCGAGCCCCGAAGCCGTTTCAGGTTGAACGCCCTGAGCAAAGGCCGGGGCGGCGAAGATGCTGGCGCCCGCGAGCAGGAGCGAGCGGATAGCCCCGCCGCCAAACCCGATCTCGCGCTTTCGCCGCATCCACATGGTCCCAACCTCGAAGCGAATCAGCCGCGTCCGGTGGGGCGCGCCTGGGCGCGAAAGCGCGCCATTCCGCCAATATCTAGTGAACAAACCGCCTAAGGGTCACAATATGTACCCTGTTCGCGAGGGGGTGCTAGGGCCGCAAAGATGAAAAAGCCGAAGCCGAAGGCGCCCTTTTTCAACAGGGCCTAGTTTGGCTGGTCGGCCTCTTCCTCCTGTTGGGGCTCTTTCTTCTTAGTGCTCCCAAAGATTGACCCCAGGGCTTCGGCGGCAGCCTCTTCCGGAGTCTTCTCGGCAGCGGCGTCGGGCTCGTTGGTCGTCTTCGGTTTCTCACCGGTTGCGGGGGCTTGCTTCTTCCCACCGAGCACGCCTTGAAGGATCGTGTCGGCGACGCCTTGGGCCTTTCCGCTCTCCGCCGTCGTGCCGTCACCCTTCTTCCCGAAATTGTCGAGAATGTCCTTAAGGCCTTGCTCAGCGCGGCCGCGCAGGAGCGCTTCGGCGTCGATGACGATCTTGGGCTGGGAGAAGGTGCCGGTAATGCGCATCGGAATGGAGATCGCCTGTCCTCCTTCACCGTCCGCTGATGTCGTCGCCTTCGGCGACAAGCGGAGATCGAGCGTCTGGCCGGGAAGGTTCACGACGCCGGCGCCGGTCATGGTGAGGAAGGGGCCGCTCATCGAAATCTTTGGCGAGGTGACGAGACCGTTGGTAATCGAAAACTGCGAGAGAAGTTCGGAGAAGTCTGTCTTCTCGTCCGGACGTTGAGCAGCGGAAAGCGCGGTCGAAATAGCGGTGGGGTTGAGACCGCCTTTCTGAATTTGCGCGATCGCTGCAGCGAGCTTACCGAGGTTGACGCCTTTCAACGCGCCGTCAGCGACGTCGAAGCCGCCAGAGCCGTCGAGCGAGCGCATGATCGCTGCCTGACTTGCGCCGCTCGCGGTGAAGTCGAGCTTGAAGCCGCCAAGACCCAGGAGACGGTCCGTCTTCATGAGGTCTATCGAGAACGGTTGAGCATCGACGGAAGCGACGTCGAACTTGCCTGAGAGGGTCGGCACCGCTTGCTTCGCATTCACGATGAGCTGCCCGGAGCCGCCGCCGCCATACATGCCGAGTTCCGGAATGTCCGCGGTCATCTTGCCGTCGTCGATGACGAGCTTCATCCGGCTCTCGCCGAATTCGAGTTCGTTCAGGAACACTTTCTCCGCTGAGAGGTCGATATCGGCGTCGATGTTTCTGAGACCCGTGAAATCGAGTTTGTCATCGGACCACGCAGGGAAACCCTGCGCATCCGGCGCCGGTGGCGGAAGATACGGACGAAGATCGAGCGAGCCGGCGGCAAGCTTTCCAGTCGCCTTCGGCTTTGCTCCGGACCAGTTGAGACCGAGGTCGCCCTGCGCGTCGATCGCGTCGAAATTCACTTTGGCGCCGGAGAGAGCAACGGAGGTTTCGCCGCCCGTCGCAACGCCTTCGAGCGACAATTTGTCGAAGCCCGGCGCATCGTTGAGCGGTGAGCCGAGAAGTTTCGCGAAAGCGGGAAGGTCCGGAACGTTCAGCTTCACCGGACCGGAATAAGTGAGCGCATCCTTCGTCTTAACCGTGAGATCGGCGCCGCCTTCGGTCGCGCCGAGTGCGACGTCGAGCTTCAGGTTCGCATCTTCCTTGTCGAGCACCTTGCGAAGACTGGTCAGTACGACGTTGACGCGCGACGGCGCGCCCTCGAAGTTCATTGTGCCATCGACTTCAAGCGGCTCTGCGAGGCTAGCGAGCCGCGCTGTCATGTCCATGTCGTCCATCTTATAAGTGCGCTTGCCGACAGCGTCCGCATAGGAAGCCTTGCCGTCGACGATGCGCACATCGCCAAGATGGATATCCTTGATGTCGCTTTCGGAGGATGTGTCAGCTTCGGTCGTCTTCGCACCGCTCGCAAGGTTCCAGTTGACGCTGCCATCGGCGGCGCGGGCGAGATTGATGTCCGGTTCCGTTAGCACGAAGCGATCGACTTCAACTGATCCCTTGAGGAGCGGGAACAGCTTCACGCCGATGTCGGCGCTCTTCACGCGCACGAGATAGGGGGCGTCGAATCCTTCGGCGTTCGCGATCTGAAGATCGACGACATGAAAAGCGGTTTGCGGAATGATCTTGAAGGAAAGGTCATCGCCGATGGTAACCTCGCGTCCAAGAGCTTTAGAGGCGGCGCTTTCAATGCGGCCCTTATAGGCCTTCACGGGGACAAGGCCTGGCGCGACCACCAGGATCCCTACGAGAAGGACAAACAGCGCGAGAATGGCGAAAAGAAATCTGCCCATAATTTCCTGGTCCCCCGGATGTGAGCGCGGCCTTTTTATGCGCGTTCGCGACCCGAATTCTAGCACGCCGCGCTGTACAGCAACCCTTCGTTTGACATGAAGAAACATCAAGGACTTAGGAGAGTTCAATCGAGCATCAGGGGCGGGCGGAGCCGCCCGATGTCGCTTTGGCGCAATCCGCCCTCTCTTTGTCTCAGACCACTCTCGTATTCATTGAGGGCGATGCGATGACTCTTTTCTAGGGATCGAGGTTCACAGGAGGGGCCCACTATGCGTATCGCCGCTATCGGTTGTGTTGTCATTGCATCTCTAGTTTCCGCCTGCAGCCGGGAGGCGAAGGAGGCGTCGGCGGAAAGCGCCGCAGCGCCCGGGCTCGTTGAGGAGCCGTTCTTCATTGCCGGCGGGTTCTCGCGAGGGACGGGGCCGGACGGCAATACCGTGATCTACAAAGCGCCGGACGGACTTCTCGTTGTCGACACGGGAAGGCACCCGGGCCACTCGGAAGAAATCCTGAAATATGCGACGGCGCAAAACGCGCCGATCACCAAGATCATCAACACGCACTGGCATCTCGATCATTCGACAGGCAATGCCGACATCAAGGCTGTCTATCCGGATGCGAAGGTTTACACGACGCGCGCGGTCGAAGGCGCGCTCGATGGATTTCTGGCGAATGGCATCAAGCAGGGCGAAGAGCTTCTCGCCAGCGGCAAGCTCACCGAGGCCCAGGTCGCCGAGATCGAACGCGGACTGAAGACCGTGCGTGATCGCGTCGGACTGCTGCCGGACGTTCCGGTCGAAGGGCCGATGACGCTCGCCGTTAATGGTCGCGATCTCGAACTCAAAGTGACGGATCACGCCGTTACAGAGTCGGACATCTGGATCTGGGATCCTGCAACGAAAACGGTCGTCGTCGGTGATCTCGTGACATTCCCGGCGCCGTTCCTCGATACGGCGTGTCCCGCCGGATGGAGCAACGCGCTCGCCGATGTCGATGCGGTTCCGTTCGATAAGCTCATTCCCGGACACGGCGTGACAATGACGCATGCCGAGTTCGCCACATACCGCACGGCGTTCGATAATTTGCTCGCTTGCGCCGCTGACGCGGCGGCTAAGGACTGCGCGGCGCGGTGGAGCGCCGACGCCGGTTCGCTCATCGCGGAAAGCGACAAGGACACCGCGCCGCAGTTCATCAACTACTACGTCGACAACATCCTCCGATCCGAGGCGAAGCGCTCCGAGTTTTGCCCCGCCTAGGCCTTCGGTCCGCTTTCCCTTAGGACGGAGGCGCCATAAGCTTCCCTTATCGCTTAAGGGGGCGGGGATGCGTGTTTTTGTATTGGCGGCGGCGCTTGCTGCTGCGCTCGCGGGGTTTGCGTTCGCGCAGGATGACGAGGTCGCGCGGCGCGCGGTCGATCCGGCGTCGATCGAGCGGTTCCTCGACGGTTATGTCGCCGCAGCGATGGCGGATCAGTATCCGCCGGCCGTTATGGTCGCTGTGGCGACGCCGAAATCATCCTTCGTCAAAGTCTACGGCGTTCGCGACTACGCGACCGGCGCGCCGGCGATTCCTGACACGCTCTTCCGCATCGCGTCGATCTCAAAGACCTTCGTTTGGACATCGGTGATGATGCTCGTTGACGAGGGCAAGATCGACCTCGACGCCGACGTCAACACCTACCTGAAGCAGATCAAGATCCCGGAAGCCTTCGACAAGCCGGTGACGATGAACGATCTCATGACTCATCGCGCCGGGTTCGAAGACACCTTCGGCAATTTCTTCGAAAGCCGCGGCGGCCGCAACCGGATTGAAGGCCTCAAGCGCCACATGCCGAAGCGCGTCGCGCCGCCGGGTCTCCGTACTTCGTACTCGAATTGGGGAACGGACCTTGCGGCGCAGATCGTCGAGGATGTTTCCGGCGTTCCCTATGACCAGTTCGTCCGTGACCGGATCTTGACGCCACTCGGCATGAAGTCGACTGCGCTCCACGACCTCAAGACCGAAGCGCGCGGAGAGCTCAACGATCCCGAACTCGATGCGCGCGTTGCAACGCCGCACAAGCTAGAGGCGATGGCGCCTGTCGTCATGCCACAGGACGAAATCGAACCGCACTCGGCGCCGGGCGCTGTTTCGATCAGCGCGCGCGATGCGGTGCGCTGGATGCAGGTGTTCCTGAACACCGGCGCCTACGGAACGGGAGAGGGCGCGGACCGCCTGATGTCGCCGCAGGCTTTCGCCATCATGCGCACGCGGAAGTTCACGGACAGACTCGGCGCGCCGGACTTCGCCCACGGCTTCATGGAAACCAGCATCGCGGGCCAGACCGCCTTCGGCCATGGCGGCACGCTCTCCGGGTTCATCTCCGACATGATGATTGTGCCCGAACTCGGCGTCGGCGTTCTTGTCGTCGCGAACGCGGCGGAAAGCCCGCGCCTTCCAGATGCAATCAGCCGCGCCGTGATCGAGCAATTCGCCGGCGCAAATTCCTATTCGGCGCCGTGGAGCGGAAAGATCACCGAGGAAATGATCGCCAACGCCAAGGAGATGGACGGCGTCTATCTCGGCAACCGGCGCCTCTTTTCGAAGTTCGAGAAGATCGCTGCGCTCGGTTCCGATCTCACCATCGCTTCGAAAGATGACGGAACCCTGGTGACGACATCGGGCGGCGTGACGAAGCGCCTCTATCCCATCGCAAAGGACCTCTGGAGCGATCGCAAGCGCGACCGCCTCTTTGCGTATCGCGATGCGAGCGGAAAGATCATCCGCGTTTCGACTGACGCCGGCACCGACAGTTACGAGAAGATCGGATTTATTCATTCGTCGAACAGCTTCATGGCTGCGGTCGGCGCCGCGCTCTTCTTCTCTCTGACTGCATTCCTCGGCCTGTGGCGGCGTCAGGGCCGCAAGGTCATGACCAACGACGCAGGGAAACTCCTGGCGGTGGGGCAGGTGATTGTCGCGCTTTCGTGGTTCGCTTTCGCGGGAATCCTGAGCTGGGCGGTGACCGTGCTGGGCAAATCGCAGCTTCCCGACTTGGTCAACATGGGGTGGCCGCCGGACACGCTCGTTTACACGTCGATCGCGGCGATGGCCGCTGCAGCAGCCGCAAGCCTCAACGCAGTCGCGCTCTTTCCCGTGTGGACCGCGTCCGGCTGGTCGATCTGGAGGAAGCTCCATCACGCGCTCTTCGCGCTTGCGGGTCTCTACGCCGTGTACGAACTGTGGGAGTGGCGCCTGATCCTTGCGCCAATGACGCGAACCTGAGCACGCGCTTCTCAGCTTCGCGGAAGCGGATATGATCCCGCGCGCGTAAACAATAAGAAGAGGGGCGGATGGCTGGGGAAGTAAAAGAACCGAACGCGAAGGAACTGCGGACGATCGTCACCGCGTCCGCGGCGGGCACCGCCTTCGAGTGGTATGATTTCCTCGTCTTCGGCTCGCTCTACGGCGTCATCGCGCAGCGCTTTACAGCGGGGCTCGAAGAAACCGCCAGCATCATCTTCGCGCTCCTGATCTTCGCGGCGGGCTTTGCAGTCCGTCCGCTCGGCGCGCTCATCTTCGGCCATATCGGCGACAGGGTCGGCCGCAAGGGTGCCTTCATCATCACCATCACCTTGATGGGCGTTGCGACCTTCGCGATCGGGTTCCTTCCGACCTTCGATCAGGCCGGCATCCTCGCGCCGATCCTGCTCATCTCCTTGCGCCTCGTGCAGGGTCTCGCGCTCGGCGGCGAATATGGCGGCGCGGCGATCTATGTCGCGGAACATTCGCCGGCGAAGAAACGCGGGCTGATGACGGGCTGGATCCAGGCGTCTGCGTCCGTCGGACTCGCAGGCGCGCTCATCGTCGTCCTCATCACACGGACGACCATCGGCGAAGAAGCATTCCTCGATTGGGGCTGGCGCGTTCCGTTCCTGCTCTCCGCGGGCCTCTTCGCAATCTCCGTCTACATGCGCGTCAAGCTGCATGAGAGCCCGGCGTTCCTGAAGGTTCGCGCGGAAGGAAAGCTCTCAAAGGCGCCGCTCGCGGAGTCTTTCTTCAAGTGGCAAAACCTGAAGATCGTCCTCCTCGCGCTCGCCTCGCTGATGGCCGCGCAGGGCGTCGTCTGGTACACGGCGCATTTCTACGCCCAGGTCTTCCTGCAGAGCACGCTCAAGGTCGACCCTGTTACGGTCAACCGCATCCTCATCATCGTGATGATTGCTGCCACCTTTCTCTACGTCTTCTGGGCGTGGCTTTCTGACCACATTGGGCGGAAGCCGATCGTCGCCTTCGGCATCGGCGGCGCGGCGCTCTCCTTCTTTCCGGGCTTCCATATGCTCGCAGAATTCGCGAACCCGGACCTTGTGCGCGCGAACGAAACTTCGCCGGTCGTTGTCGTCGCCGATCCCGACAATTGCACGGTGCAGTTCGATCCGATCGGCAAGACGGAGTTCACGACCTCCTGCGACATCGCACATGCGGCGCTCGCGCAGGCGGGCGTCGGCTACAAGAAAGAAAAAGGCCCCGCCGGCGCAATGGCGCTCATCCGCATCGGAACCGCGGAGCTTGAAAGCATCGATGTCAGCGCGGAAGACGCAGCAGGCCGCAAGGAGATCAAAGCGGATTTCCAGAAGCGTTTGCGCGCGGCGCTGGGCGCCGCGGGATATCCAGAGAAGGCGGACCCCGCGAAGGTGAACGAAGGCGGCATCATCGCGGTGATGATGTGGTTCGTCGTGCTCGCGACCGCGCTTTACGGACCGCAGGCGGCGACGCTCGTCGAGCTTTTCCCGACGCGCATCCGCTATTCGGCGCTGTCATTGCCCTATCACGTAGGCACCGGATGGTTCGGCGGCTTTCTTCCGGCGACAGTCTTCGCGATCGTGGCCGCGACAGGCGATATCTATGCCGGTCTCTGGTATCCGGTGATCGTCGCGACGATCTGCGTGCTCTTCACGATCTTCGTGCTTCCGGAGACACGGCATAGGAATATCTTCGGGGATTAGGTACTTGACAAACCCACGCTGATTCCCTATTTGACAGCGGTAGGCGGGGCACAGTCATGGCGATCCTCAACAAAGCTTTCTTCCACGATGAAGCGGCGGCGTTCGCCAAGCTCGAAAGCATCGTTTGGCCTAAAGGTCCGACCTGCCCGCACTGCGGTAATGCTGAGAAGATTTACGAACTGAAAGGCGTTCGCTCGAAGCCCTCTAAAGCCAATCCCGAGGGCGTGGAGCGGCTTGGCCTGAAGAAGTGCGGCGCATGCCGGAAGCAATTCACCGCGCGTGTGGGCACCGTCTTCGAGTCCTCGCACGTTCCGCTGCACAAGTGGCTGCAAGCCGCCTACTTGATGTGTTCCAGCAAGAAGGGCGTTTCCTCGCATCAAATCCATCGCGCCCTAGAGGTCCAATACAAAACAGCTTGGTTCATGACGCATCGCCTGCGGGAAGCCATGCGTTCGGGTCAGCTTGCCCCGTTTGGTTCGGGCGGCGGCGCAGTCGAGTCTGACGAGACGTTTATCGGCAAGGACAAGTCCGTCCGTCAGCGCACATGGCATTTCCGTCCGACGCACATGAACAAGGTGCTTTCGCTTGTTGACCGTGATACGCGCCAAGTTCGCAGCTTTGTCGTGAAGGACATTCGCCTTTCGACTATCGCGCCAATCCTCGCTGAAAATATCTCACGCGAAGCGCGTCTTATGACCGACGAAGCGCTCGTTTACATGTACATCGGCCATAACTTTTCGATGCATCGCCACGTCAATCATTCAGCGAACGAGTATGTGAAGCTCTACAACCCGACCATTCATACAAACACGGTTGAAGGTTATTTTTCGATCTTCAAACGCGGCATGAAGGGTATCTATCAGCACTGCTCGTCAAAGCACCTTCACAGGTACATGGCCGAATACGATTTCAGATATAACCACCGCATAGCGAATGGTTACAACGATATGGAACGGACGGATGTTGCTTTGGCCGGTATCGTCGGTCGGCGGCTGACGTACCGGGGGTCTCGTTCAACCTCGAAACATTAGGCAGCGCGCGGAGCACTTTCAGCGGTGGCGCAAACGCCAATTAATGAGTCGCTCGCTATGTAAATGATTCGCCTACGAATCTTTGCAAAGGTCGAGCGAGTTTTCCTCTCCTGTTGGTAACTTCATATTGACTCGATTTCTCCACATGAGCCGTAATGCAACACGGGCGGCCGGTGATTCGCGTCACCTAAGCCGCCCGTTCAATGGCCTGCGAAAATCCTAGCCAGATCGCACGCAGGTCACTGGGAAACGCCGAAATGTTGGAACAGTCTCACCCTACGAGAACGCTAAGATATTTCTGGAATCCCGACAAGTGCGATCTGGCGCATAGTTGGAGGTCTCTTCCACATGGAAGACCAGAAACGCCGCAGAAAGCGGCATTCGCCTAGCGTAACGCCAGAGATGGCGGCTCAAATCAAAACCATGATTGTTGATCTCGGCATGATGCAACATGACGTTGCCGCATGCTTCGGTATCAATCAGGGCCGCGTTAGCGAGATTAAGAACGGACACAAGTTCGCGAACGTCTCGCCGGCGCCAGTCTCTAGCCTTTCTTACTAGCAGTAGGCTTTTTGGCCCCGGCCTTTTTGGCTGGGGCCTTTTTCGTTCGGTGCGTCGTCAAGGGTTTCGAGATGCGCTTAAGCTTAGCGTCGAATGCCGATTCGTTTGCGTCGCACTCCGCCTCGCGGGCGAGCGCCTTGAACTTTGCCGACTGAGAAGGTTTTTTCGCCATGCCTAACAGGTTCGTTTATGCGGATGAGGCCGGTTGCTTCACATTCAACCGACAACCTAACGTCAGCCGGTATTTTATCCTGTGTACGGCAACTATGGATAGCTGTGACGTAGGATCGGACCTTCTAGAACTGCGCCGCGATCTCGCATGGCGCGGTCTACAATTGGGCGACTACTTCCACGCAAGTGAGGACAAGCAAGAGGTTCGGGATGCCGTTTTTGCGACAATCCTAAAACACGACTTTACGGTTCAGGCTACGATCATGGAGAAGTCCAAGGCGCAACCTCAAGTCAAAGCCGATAAGCCGCGCTTCTACCAATACGGCTGGTTCTACCATTTCAACCACGGCATGAGAGGGCCACTGGCTGACCCATGCGAAGCACTAATTACGACCGCTTGCCTCGGAACCAAAAAGGAGCGGCTATCGTTCGAAACGCCCGTCAACAGAGTGATGAAGCAAGTGCTCAAACCGGATGCGTGGCGAACCGACTTTCGCCCCAACCAGGCAGAGCCGTGTCTTCAGGTCGTTGACTATTGTGCATGGGCAATCCAGCGATGGTGGGAGCGCGATGACGCTCGCTCATATGACCTGATAAGCGACCGCATCACATACGAGTACGATCTGTGGTCGCACGGCAATCATCATTACTATTGAGAGAAGGTTGCGCCCCGCGAAATCCGCGATCTTAGCTATCGCCTTAGAAGTGCCCGGGGGCCCTTATCGCTAAGCAAGGGGCGCAGCTCTCCATTTAGGAGGAGATTCGTTAACTGTCTATCAAAACCGGAACAAAAAGGGAACAACTGCGACATTCTGACTCTAGGCCCGATTCACGATCCCGTTGGGTTTGTCAGATACACAATCCCCATATCTTCGAGTAGAGAACACCTTTAGAACAAATCAGCAAAGCTCTTTATCTTCAAGCTTCTAGCCTCCTTGTCAAATAAGAACAAAAGGCGTACAAGGCTCGCCTTGACGGGCTTGGGCCCATACGGCACGGGAGGCGGTAAGTGATCAGAGCAGCAGCGCAGAATTTGCGCGTCGTGGAGACCGACGGGGTGGACAAGAAAAAGGCGCTCGAAGCCGCCATCTCGCAAATCGACAAGGCTTTCGGCAAAGGCTCTTTGATGAGGCTCGGCGACCGCGAGATCATGGAGATCGCGTCGGTCTCGACGGGCTCGCTTGGACTCGACATCGCGCTCGGCATTGGCGGTCTCCCGCGCGGCCGCATCGTTGAGATCTACGGGCCGGAAAGCTCGGGCAAGACGACGCTTGCCCTCCAATGCATTGCGGAAGTCCAAAAGGGCGGCGGCGTCGCCGCTTTCATCGACGCCGAACACGCGCTCGACCCGATCTATGCCGGCAAGCTCGGCGTCAATCTCGACGATCTCCTGATCTCGCAGCCCGACGCCGGCGAGCAGGCGCTTGAAATCGCCGACACCCTGGTGCGCTCCGGCGCGGTCGAGGTTCTCGTCATCGACTCGGTCGCCGCGCTGACGCCGCGCGCTGAACTCGAAGGCGAGATGGGCGACCAGCTGCCCGGCCTGCAGGCGCGGCTGATGAGCCAGGCGCTGAGGAAACTCACCGGTTCAATCTCGAAGTCGAACTGCCTTGTCATCTTCATCAACCAGATCCGCATGAAGATCGGCGTCATGTTCGGCTCGCCCGAGACGACAAGCGGCGGCAACGCGCTGAAATTCTATGCGTCTGTGCGGCTCGACATCCGACGCATCGGCGCGATCAAGAACCGCGAAGAAGTCGTCGGCAACCAGACGCGCGTCAAGGTCGTGAAGAACAAGGTCGCGCCGCCCTTCAAGCAGGTCGAGTTCGACATCATGTATGGCGAAGGGATTTCGAAGGTTGGCGAGCTCGTCGATCTCGGCGTCAAGGCGAATGTCATCGAGAAGTCGGGATCGTGGTTCTCTTACGGTAGCGAACGCATTGGTCAGGGGCGCGAAAACGCCAAGGATTTCCTGAAAGCCCACCCCGAGACCGCGGCAGAGATCGAAAAAGCGATCCGCGCCAATGCGGGGCTGATTGCCGAGGAAATGCTGTCGGGCGACGGCGACGATTCCGCTGAGGCGGCCGAAGCGTAATCCGGCGGAGTTGATTTCCTTCGGCGGCGTTTTCGCGGTGGTGTCAATTTGAAAGGCGTCTCCGATGGAACAGCGGCTCAGCCTCGTTACGCTTGGCGTTGAAGATCTCGCGCGCGCCAAGAGTTTCTACGAGAAGCTCGGCTGGCGCGCGCTGCCCGGGCCTGAAAGCGTCGTCTTCTTTCAATGTCCGGGCATGATCATCGCATTGTGGTCGCGCGAGGAGCTTGCGAAGGACGCAGGCCTCTATGCGCGTGGCCGCGCCGACAAGGAAGGCTTCAGCGGTATCGCGCTCGCCTATAATGCGAGAACGCGCGACGAGGTTGATGCGGTCCTGAAGGAAGCGCAAAAAGCCGGCGCTGAGCTATTGAAGCCGGCCGCGGACACCTTCTGGGGCGGCTATTCGGGTTACTTCCGCGATCCGGAAGGCCATGTGTGGGAAGTCGCGTTCAACCCGCACTGGACGATCGCCGCGGATGGAAGTGTGCGCGCCGGGAAATGACCTGAAGAGTGCGTTCCGAAAGCAGGACCCGAAAACCGGACATCGCATGTCAGGATAACAAGCTAAAGAAATTGAAAGCAATTGGGCTTGGTTCGGTGGAAAAGAAATCGATCTTGGGAAAAGGAGAAGACGAATGCTCGGTTATGTAACGCTTGGAACGAACGACCTGAAGCGCGCCGCGAAATTCTACGACGAGCTCCTCGGCGAAATCGGCGGCAAGCGCATGATGGAAGCCGACACCTTCGTTGCCTGGGACCGCGGCGATGGCGGCGCCGGGCTCGGCGTCACGAAGCCCTTCGACGGCAATAAGGCCTCGGTCGGCAATGGCGTGATGGCGGCCCTTCTCGTGAAGTCGCCGGCGGAAGTGAAGAAGATCTATGACAAAGCCCTGAAGCTCGGGGGCAAGGATGAGGGCGCGCCGGGTCCGCGCGGCGATTCCGGCTTCTACGCCGCTTATTTCCGCGACCTCGACGGCAACAAGCTCAACGCCTTCTGCATGACAAAGTAGGGAACGAGGTTGTCGAGGGATGACCGCGCTGTTCGCCAGATCGGATCCGGCCGTTGAAAAGACCTATGGCGCACTTTTGAAGGCGGTCTCGAAGTTCGGCAAGGTGACGGCGGAGGAGAAGAAGACGTCCATTCATCTTGTCGCAAAGACAGCGTTTGCCGGCGTTCATCCGCGCAAAAGCGCTGTCCTCCTCAACGTCCGGTCGGCTGCGCCGATCAGGAGCAAGCGGATCAGAAAGCTCGAACAGGTCTCGGCTAACCGGTTCCACAACGAACTCCTCCTCGCCTCGCCGGAAGAGGTGGATCGAGAGCTTATCGGCTGGCTCAGGGCCGCCTACGCCTTGAGCGCGGGATAACGCTAGCGCCTGCCGCTGGACGTAAGGTCCGGCAAAACCTATGTAAAAAGGCCGCGCTCCCCATGGGGGCGCGGTTTTTCTATTCCGCTTACGAACGGGCGTGGGCGGCGGCAACCAGAACGAAGATTTATGACGACCTCGCTTAAAGACATCCGCTCGGGCTTTCTCGATTTCTTTCAGGGACGCCAGCACACGGTGACGCCGTCGGCGCCGCTCGTTCCCTACAACGACCCGACGCTCCTTTTCGTCAACGCCGGCATGGTGCCGTTCAAGAACGTCTTCACCGGCGCCGAGAAGCGCCCGTACAAGCGCGCGGCGTCGTCGCAGAAATGCGTGCGAGCGGGCGGCAAGCACAACGACCTCGACAATGTCGGTTACACCGCGCGGCATCACACCTTCTTCGAGATGCTCGGCAATTTCTCTTTCGGCGATTACTTCAAGGCAGAGGCGATCGACGCGGCGTGGACTTTGGTCACGCGCGATTTTGGCCTCGCCAAGGACAAGCTGACGATCACCGTCTACCACACAGACGACGAGGCGTTCACGCTCTGGAAGAAGATCGCGGGCCTTCCCGAGAGCCGCATCATCCGCATACCGACCAACGACAATTTCTGGGCGATGGGCGACACGGGCCCCTGCGGCCCATGCTCTGAAATTTTCTACGATCACGGCGCGCACATCCCCGGCGGTCCGCCGGGTTCGCCCGATGCAGATGGCGACCGCTTCATCGAGATCTGGAATCTCGTCTTCATGCAGTTCGAGCGTCACCCCGACGGCTCGCAGACGAATCTGCCGAAGCCGTCGATCGACACCGGCATGGGGCTCGAACGCATTGCGGCGGTGCTGCAGGGCGTTCACGACAATTACGACATCGATCTCTTCAAGACGTTGATCAACGCGTCGGTTGAACTTACGGGCCGCCCTGCAAAAGGCGACGACGCGCCCGCGCACCGTGTAATCGCGGACCATCTTCGCGCATCATCGTTCTTGATCGCCGATGGCGTCGCGCCCTCGAACGAAGGCCGCGGTTATGTCCTTCGCCGCATCATGCGCCGCGCTATGCGCTACGCGCATTCTCTCGGCGCGAAAGAGCCACTGCTTACGCGCCTCGCGCCGCTGCTCGTTTCCGAAATGGGCGGCGCCTATCCGGAATTACATCGTGCGCAGACTCTCATCGTCGAAACGCTGCGCGCAGAGGAGGTAAAGTTCAGATCGCTCCTCGATCGCGGCGTGAAGCTGCTCGACGAGGAACTGGCCAAGCTTCGCCCGGGCCAACCTTTACCAGGCGCCGCAGCGTTCCGTCTCTACGACACATTCGGCTTCCCGCTGGACCTTACACAAGATGCGCTGAAGCGTTCCGGCCGCGCAGTCGATGTGGACGGCTTCAACGATGCGATGGCGGCGCAGAAGAAAACCGCGCGCGCCGCCTGGGCGGGTTCGGGTGACGCTGCAGACGAGACGATCTGGTTTGACATTCGCGAAAAGACCGGCCGCACGGAATTCCTCGGCTACATTCATGATGCAGCGGAAGGCGTCATTCAGGCGATTGTCCAAGGCGGCAAGTCAGTGGCGAACGCGAAGGCCGGCGACGACGTCGAGATCATCGTCACGCAAACGCCCTTCTACGCGGAATCAGGCGGCCAGTCCGGCGACGCTGGCGTGATCACTTCGGACGCCGGTCTCCAGATCGACATTCGCGACACCAAGAAGCGCGGCGGCGCGCTCTCGGGCCATATCGGCAAGGTCGCAAAAGGCGAAGTGAAAGTCGGCGATCCCGTGCGTCTTGCGATCGACGTCGCGCGCCGCGACCGCACGCGCGCCAATCACTCGGCGACGCACTTGCTGCACAAGGCGTTGAAGGAAGTGCTCGGAAGCCACGTCATGCAGAAGGGCTCGCTCGTCGCGCATGACCGCTTCCGTTTCGATTTCGCGCACCCGAAGGGGATGACGCCTCAGGAGTCCGCCGAGATTGAAAAGCGCGTCAACGCCGTCATCCGCCAGAACACGCCGGCGGAAACGCGGATCATGCCTTATGACGATGCGGTTGCGTCCGGCGCCGTCGCGCTGTTCGGCGAGAAGTATGACGAAGACGTGCGCGTCCTCACCATGGGCCGCGACTTCGACGATCCCGCGAAGCCCTATTCGGTCGAACTCTGCGGCGGCACGCATGTGCGCCGCGTCGGCGACATTGCGCTCTTTAAGATCACTGGTGAGGGCGCCGTGGCCGCCGGCATCCGCCGCATCGAGGCGCTCACCGGCGAAGCAGCGCGCCTCTTCCTAGAAGAGCAGGCGCAGGCGCTCCGCAGCGCGGCGGACGCGATGCGCGTCAGCGTCGCTGATCTCCCGGCGCGTATCGACGCACTAGTCGCTGAGAGGAAGAAACTCGAACGCGATCTTGCCGACGCGAAAAAGCAGCTTGCTCTCGGCGGGGGTTCGGGGGCGACTACGCCTCAAGAAGAAGCGCGCAAGGTCGGCTCTGTGCAGTTCATCGGCCGCGTCCTCGACGGCGTGCAGCCGAAAGACCTCCGCGGCCTCATCGACGCCGCGAAGAAGAAGCTCGGCTCGGGCGTTGTCGCCTATGTCGGCGTCAATGAAGGGAAGGCAGCGCTTGCGGTCGGCGTGACCGACGACCTCAAGGGCAAGCTTTCAGCAGTCGATCTTGTCCGCGCCGGCGCTGAAGCCGTGGGCGGGCAGGGCGGCGGCGGACGTCCCGACATGGCGCAGGCCGGCGGCCCCGACGGCGCGAAAGCGAGCGAAGCGGTCGAAGCGATCGCCGCGGCAATCGCCGCTGCCGCCTAGTGGCGCGCAATTCCTGAAAGGTCCGCGTCGAACAAGCTCGACACCTCGGGACGCAGATTAAGCGCAAGGTTTGCGAGCGCGTTCATGCGCTCGAAGGTTTCGTCGCTTGCCTCGCGGCCAGTCTTTGAGAGGACCTTCAACGAGTCCTCGAGCGCGCTCGCGGTCTTGAAGACATCTCGAAAGCCGATCGACCCGGCGCTGCCGCGAATTTCGTGCGTGAGGGCAATCGCCATCACGAGCGTCTCGCCCGTGTGTGACGAGCCGTGCTTCAGGCTCGTCACCATGCCGGCAAGGCTTTCGACCTTGCCGGCGATGGTGCCGCAGTGGCGCGTAATCAGGGCTCTGAGTTCGTCTTGCATGTCTATGGCTGGTGAAAGTGCCGCCAGATGACGTGCAAGCGCTGCGGCAAAGTAATGGGATCGAATGGTTTCGGAATGACGCCGTCCGCGCCGAGAGAAAGATAGCGTTCGATCTCGCGCGTCTGCGCTTTCGCCGTCATGAACGCCATCGGCACGTCCTTGAAGCCGGGCATGTTCTTGAGCTTCTTCAATGTTTCTTCGCCGTTCATTCCCGGCATCATCACGTCGAGCAGAATGAAATCGGGAAGAAAGTTCGGCGCGCGCTCCAGCGCTTCAATGCCGCTCGGGCAGGCGTCGACGACGTAACCGCCGATCTTTTCGAGCGCGAGCTTGGCGACCGCGCGAATGTCGGGCTCGTCCTCGACGTAGGTGATCCTCTTCAGCGCAGGCATTCTCTCCACCTCCTATGCGTGTGCAACCAAAGCGTGTGTATTGGAGAATGCACAATCCTCATGAACATTATGTAAAGTCGAAACGGCCATTTCTTCTTATGTGCAGCCCTTCCGCAGCGACTTCGACCGGTCGCGCAAATTTTAAGCAAACGTTCACAAGCGCAATCTATGGTTGCAATATGGAGAGAGCAACCACACCCCCGCAACAAAGCGGAGACGCAAACGCCTTTGCGCCGCGCCATGTTCTGATCGCCGAGGACAGCTCGGTGACGCAGGATCTGTTGAAGCTCCTGCTCACGCAGCGCGGCCACAAGGTCGACATTGTCGGTGACGGCGAACGCGCAGCAGAAAAGCTCCGTGAGCGTCATTACGATGTGGCGCTCCTCGACTTTCGCCTGCCGAAGCAGAGCGGGTTGAAGGTCGCAAAGGACTTTCTGGCGTCGCGCGGCGCCGGCGAGGCGCGCCCGCGCCTCGTCGCGATCACCGCGGACGTCGAGGGCCTTCTCGCCGACGCCGACAATTGCGAGGCGTTCGACGAGATCGTACCGAAGCCGCTCGATATTTACGCGGTGTCGAAGCTTGTCGAAGGCGAAACCGTCGAGAGCCCGGAGGCGCCGTCAGGGCCCACGACCGAAGCTGCGCCATCGCCGCAAAAGAGCGCGAAGCCATCGCCGCTCGAAGCACTCGGCTATTCCTTCCTGCGTTGGCCCGAAGACTTCGACGCGAAGCGCCTCGCAGCGCAAAATCTCGCGGCGCGCGTCAGCGAAGCACGGCTCGATGCGATCCTCGTCTCGAAGGCTGCCGACGCGCCGGCGCTCGCCATGATCTGGCGGCAGAATCCGCTGCATCTTCTACCGGTCGTTGACATGACCGGTCGCCTTGGCTCGCAGGCAGACCTCAACGGCTCAAGTCTTTCCTTCGGCCGCGCGGAAGAAGTCGCGCAGCTCGTTCGCGATTTCCATGAACGCCGCGCCGACATTCATTCCGATTTCTTCCGCGCCGAAGACATGGGCGACAAGCTGCTCGCGCGCATCGCCGCCGCCGGCGGCAGGCTCAAGGCGGAATACGCCCCGTCGGAAAAGGAATTCGTCCGCCACAGCGCGCCGCTTGAGGAGGCGAGCCTCATTCGCGAAGCCGAGAAGCTGCGCGCTGCTGGGTATCTCCGCGCTGTCTTCTTCGACCGCCTGCATCAATGCGGAAGCTGCGGCTCATCGCGTCTCAATGTGCGCGAAGAATGCGCAAAGTGCGGCTCGCCGCATTTGCACGAGGAGCCATACCTTCATCACTTCAAATGCGCCTACCAGGGACCGGAGAAGGATTTCCGCCAGGGCGACCAGCTCGTCTGCCCGAAATGCCGCAAAGCGCTCACGCATTTCAGCGTCGACTACGACAAGCCGGGCTTCCTCGTTTCCTGCGAAGCCTGCGGCCACACCGCGTCCGAGGCGAAGGTCGGCTTCGTTTGCATGGACTGCGGTGCGCATTCTTCTGGCGAGACCGCGCCGACGCGCGACATCTACTCATATGAAATTACGGAACGCGGCCGCGCCTATCTCGATGTGGGCCGCGCCTATCTCGGCGAGACGGCGCGCTCGCTCCGCTTTGCGGACTTGCCGCTTGACCTTGTGGTCAAATTGAATGCAGCGGCGCGCCGCTACAATGAAGAGAAGGCGCCGTTCACCCTCATCAATATAGGCTACCAGAATGCACGAGCGATCGAACGCGATCAGGGAACGCGGCAATTCGCGCAGACGCGCGATCTCTTCCTGGAGAACCTCAGGAATGCGCTGCCGGACGCTCACTTCGTCAAAGGCTCGACCTACGATTTCGCGCTGATCGCAGGCGCCGAACGCAGCCGCTTCGAAGAGCGCCTCGACGACCTCAAGACAACGGCGATGCGCACAGTGCGGCTCGATCCCGGCGCTGTCCTGCAAGCCTTCGGCCCGGAGGACTTCGCTTGATCGTCAATCTTGCGGCGGAGGGGCTATCCTACCTTGGCGCGCAGAGCGGCGGGAGTCTTTTTCGTCTGTTCTGGTTCGTCATCCTGTTCGAGATTCCCCGCTATGCGTTCTCGTTCCTGACGGCCGCATTCTTTCTCCAAAGGAAGGATCCGGCGCCGCCAACGGACGCAAAAGTCACGGCGATAATCGCTGGCTACAACGAAGAAAATTCAGTCGAACGCTGCGTTAGGAGTTTGCGCGAGCAGAGCCGCCCTCCAGATGAGATCATTGTCGTCAGCGACGGCTCGTCCGACAGAATGCGTGAAAAACTGCGTGCGCTTGTCGCCAGCGGTCATATCGACCAGGCGCATTGCACCGATTTGCGCGCGGGCAAATCGGCCGGCGTCAATCTCGCCTGGCGGCATGCAACGGGGGAGATTCTCGTCAATGTCGATTGCGATTGCACGCTCCACCGTGATGCGGTGAAGAATCTCGTTGCGCCTTTTGCCGATCCTCGGGTTGGGGCCGTCTGCGGCGACATTATTCCGAGAAACGGCGAGGCGACGCTCGTCACGCGCTTCCAGGCGATCGAGTATCTGATCTGCATTTCGCTCGGGAAACAGGCGGCGAGCCTCACCGACCACGTCACGTGCGTTTCGGGCGCGTTCGGCGCCTTCCGCCGTGAAGCGTTCGAGACTTCTGGCGGGCTCGACGCCGGAGGCGGCGAGGACCTCGACGTTACGCTTCGTCTGCGCGGCGCCGGCTGGAAGACGCGCTTTGCCGCGGCCGCGACCTGCTACACAGAAGTGCCTTCGACGGTGGCGGCGCTTCTGCGCCAGCGCCTTCGCTGGGAACGCGATGCGATCCGCCTGCGTTTCCGCAAGCACCGCGATCTCATAGACCCGTTTTCGCGCCGCTTCCTGCCGCTCGAACTCGTGCACGAGCTTGAATATCTCATCTTCAACGTGATCGGCGCCGCCGCGATGCCGCTCTACATCGTGTGGCTGTTCGTCGTCTACGGCGCTTTCGCGCCGGCAATCCTCCTCGCCGTCCAAGCGGGTCTTTTTGTGCTTGATGCGGCGACGCTCGCGCTTGCTGCGTTCGCCTGTCAGCGCTCGAAGGCTGCAGCGCTTTTCGCCTATCTTCCCGGCTATTCGGTTTTCTACGGCGTCTTCATGCGCTTCGTCCGTCTCTTCGCCTATGTGCAGGAGTGGACGATCAAAGCCTCCTATGCAGACGCGTATGTGCCCCGCAAAGTTCAGTTGATTAGAGGTTAGCAATGATCAAAACGCTCAAGGCGCGTCCACGTTCGGACAATTCCGTCAGCGAAAAGCGCGGCAGCACAGTCGGTGTCGGCCGATATGTGTATCTCAGCCTTCTGGGGCTGCTTGGCGTGGGCGCCGTGAACTTTCTGTGGGGTGACCTCCTCATACTGCGCGCAGACGGGCTCGTTCTTCGCGACCGCTCGGTGATTGCCGCGAGCTACCTCGCAGAGGTTGAAGATGTCAGCGTTCGCGAAGGGGAGAAGGTAAAGGAAGGCGACGTTCTCCTGCGCCTTAAGTCGATGGAGATCTTGCAGAAAATCGCCGACCTCTCCTCAAAGCATGCCGATCTCGCGCAGCGCGCAGCGGACTTTCACACCCGCGCCAATGTTGCGGAGAAACTGACGCCGCTCGCGCAGCGTCGTGAAGTGGAATCCCGTCAGGCGCTTGCCGAGTATGAAGAGCTTGGCGGCGACGGCTTTGTCACCGCTGCGCGACGTGAAGGCGCTCTCAGGGCGCATTTCGACGCCCGCGAAGCGCGCGTGCAGTTCGCCGCGGAGAGCCAAACCCTGGCGCGAGAAATTCCGACAGTCGAGGACGCGCAGGCGAGTGCGGCGAGCGCGCTGGAAAAGCTCGCTTCGCTTTACGCCAACGGCGAGATCCGCGCGCCCAAAGGCGGCGCGATCGGAGCGAGCGTCCCCTCGGCGGGCGCGGTTTATCTCCCCGGCGATCCGATGCTGACAATCTACTCGGGCGAAGCTTATTCGCTCGTCTATCTTCCCACGCGTTATCTGCTCCCCGTCCGGGAGGGAATGCGCGTCGCCGTCAGCAATGGCCGGCAGAGAGCGCAAGGGGTGATCGACGAAATTCTCCCCGTATCCGATGCTCTGCCTGCGGAGTTTCAGAACACCTTCCGTCCGCAAGAGCGCAGCCAGCTCGCCCGCATCCGCTTCGAAGGCGCGGCGCCCTTTCCGGTCGGAGAGAAGATCAAGGTATCGATCAACTACTTCGCGCCGAGGCAGCGGGCCCTCGCTCGGATCGCGGCGGCGGAGGCTTCAAACTAGCCCTGCCGGACCGGTATTTTCCGGGCGGTGGATCAGGCCTCGGGGATGTGGACAAGCCTGCGGGCGATTGGCTATAAGCCGCGCTCCCAACGCCCGAGCCGGTCACGGCTTGGCGGTCGCCCAGGTAGCTCAGTTGGTAGAGCAGCGGATTGAAAATCCGCGTGTCGGTGGTTCAATTCCGCCCCTGGGCACCACGTCCCATTTTTCCGTCGCGCCAACGTCGGCGCCATCCAGCTCAGTGGATATTTGAACGCTGGTCGATTCCTCTCCGCCCCCAACCCGCGGGCGCGGCGTGCATCGCCAGAACTTGCATCTCTCCCTCGGGTCAGACAGGCTACTGCCGCGCGAGGCTCGGAGGGGGACTATGAGGACGATCGTTGCGCAGGCTAACGCGATTGCGCGCGGATGGCTGCCTGCTTCAGGCTTCCTGATCTCACTTCTTTGCATTCAACCGGCGACCGCTGAAACGTTGCGCGTCATGACGACCGGTCTCGGGACCGGGACGGTGACGGGCCCGAGCATCAATTGCGGCGATGTCGGGGTTCCCGATTGCGACGCCGCACCCGCGACTGGAACCACGGTTACGCTGACTGCTGCGACAACGGGCGGCTCAACGTTCGTAGGCTGGGGAGGGAACTGCCCGGATGCAGATCCCGCGACGCCCGCCAATCAGTGCAGCGTGACAATGAGCGCTTACCGCTCGGTGCGCGCGCAGTTCGGGCCGCCCGCGGCAATACCGCCGCTCACTGAAGCCGAGATCTTCGATGTTGAGACGACGCGCAGCGGCATCGGCGACTATCTCGCCGCGCATACCGAGATCGACACGGTCGCTGAGTTCCTCGCGGCGCTGCCCGTCGAATATCGCCGCAACTGGATTCTGATGGAGCGGTCCGAAAGTCTTCAGACGGGAATCGCCGCGAGTCCGCGCATTCTTTTGCCGAACGCCGAAGGCTCGAACGCGTTCTCGGTCGGCCTCCGCGAACACATGTCTTACCCAGCGTCGTTCCCGACGGCTGTCGAGTTCATGCAGTGGGATGACGCAAAGAAAACCTTCCGCTTCCACGAGATCGATCTCACAGCGATCCCGGACAAGGGCGACGACATCAACCCTGATCCAGCTATAACTACGCCGCGCTTTCCGGGCCGCGGACGCGGGTTCATCATCGACGACCAGCGGTGCTTTGCGTGTCACTCGACGCGCAACGTCATCAATCACGGAACGACGCCCGGAACGGACGGGCTGATCGCTGGAACGATCCCCGTAAAGACGAAGCCGAACTGGGACGCCTACGACAATTGGGGCGGACAGCTCGGGTTCAACCGCGATCGCATTTACAAAGGCTCACTCGAGGCGGCGGCGTTCCGCAAACTCTTCAATCTGTGGAACTGGCGAGACAATCCGGCGTCTCAGCGCATCATGGAGCAGCTTGAGCTGCAGCCGCCAAACGTTCCGGACGGCAGCGCAATGCTGACGCGCAGGCACAATAGCGATTTTGGGGGCATCACCGAGGTTGTCGCCGACGATCGCATCACGCGGCTCTCCGCCGGCGGCGCCGATGACGGCCGCATTGTCTTCGGTTTTGATCCGCCCGGACCAGCGGTAACGACCGAACCGATGCCGACGGGCTCCGCGTCGGTCGCTATCGGCTATCAGTTCGACCGCCGCGCCGGCGCCGGCGGGACATTCGTCCTGCGCAACGACACGTTCATCTCGCCGTCGGACTTCGTGACGCTGCACCACTCGACCTCGCCGCGCAACGATGCAGGACGCGGCGTTTTCTTCCTCACCAATTTGAGCGACTTCTTCAACACTCAGCGCGTCGTTGACGAAGTGAAGACGCACAGCGTCGCGACCGGCAACGTGCCAATCGACGTCCGCCCGCTCGCGGTCGCGATTGCTGCGAACTGCATCGCCGTCACCGGCGGAACCGACATCGCGCTCGCGCAATCGATATCGCCGGCGCTTTCCCCCGCCGCGCAGGCGTTCTTTGATGCGCGCAATGGCATGAGCTTCGACCAAGTTTATGACGACACGCGGCGGCGCCAAAACAGCCTCCCGCTCCGCAAGGCTGACATTCACAAGCGAACGATGGATCGCACCGCCGATCCTTACGTCTACGACGAGAACGGTCCGTTGCTGCCGCCGGCGGCGCCGGAAGTCGTCAACGGCATGGTTCCGGAATTCGGCGCAGGAACCGCGGGTGTTTCCGGCGGTTCGGGCGGGCTCGACGCGAGCTTCCTCAGGCTGCGCCAAGAAATCTTCAGAAGACCGATCGACCGCGGCGGCCCGGATCAGACGGTCATGGGCGGCGTTATAGTCGATCGGGAGGTCTATACCGACCCGATTCCGGGATCGCTTGCGCTTTTCCGGTACCTTCTCGAGCCGCTTGGCGTGTCTGTCGACAAATGGTCGACAAGCGTGCGCGGCCGCTCGCGCACCTATACGTTTTCGGCGTCATTCGGGAGCTATCTATATGCGCTCGGAACGGCGGACGCCGGGAATCTTCCGGGTGATCTCGGCATACCAGACGGGACAGCCGATGTTTGTCCGACAGTAATGCCGATGGTCGATACGCTGCTCGCGTCTCTGCCTGCGCCGGATGCGCTGCCGACCTACACGGACATTCAGCGCATCTTCAACAAGAGCTGCATCGAATGCCATGGCGGTCTCGGCTATCCGCCGTACCGCAACTACGGCGACTTCGTGAACTTCTCGGAGAACGAAACGCCTGCGCCCGGCGAAAGGCGGTTGTGGCGCCCGCTGTCGGTTGCGCGAACGATGATCGGCATGCCCGGCTGCGCGCCGGCGACGCCAGTCTGCCCCATCGGCAGCGGCATCGATCCGACGACGAGCTATCTCTATCAGCGCATCACTGACCACGGGCTGCTGCAGCACCCCTATAATCCGGCGGAGCCTTACGACGCCGCTGATCCTGACAATCCTGCCGATCCTGATGTCGCTGACGAGCGCTGCCCCGACGGCCTGATGCCGTGCGGCGGACCTCCTTTGAGCAAGGTCGATATCGAAACCATCAGACGTTGGATCATCGGCGGCGCGCCGAACGCGGAAGGCGATCCGCACATCCGCACCGTCGAAGGCGTTCATTATGACTTCCAGAGCGCGGGCGAGTTCACGCTGCTGCGCGATGAAGGCATGGAGCTGCAGGCTCGGCAAACGCCGGTGACGACCGCAGGTCCGCTGCCGAACGCTTACACCGGACTTTCCGCCTGCGTCAGCGTCAACACCGCGTTTGCGATGCGTGCCGGCAAGAACCGCGTCACCTATCAGCCGGCGCTTGCGCGCAGCCGCGACCCGAAGGACGGCAGACCATTCCAACCGACGGGCAAGCTCGTGCTGCGCATCGACGGAAAGCCGGTGAATGTCGCGGGCGGACCGATCCTGCTCTCTTCAGGCGGACGTGTTCTTGCGACATCGGCCCCGGATGGAATCGAGGTTCAGGTTCCGGGCGGCACGAGCGTCGTCATCACGCCCGGTTTCTGGACGACTCACCAGATCCACTACATGAATGTCGGCGTGCGCCATGCTCGCGCCGTCGACGGCGTCATGGGCGCAATCGCACCGGGCCGCTGGCTACCCGCGCTCTCGAACGGCTCGTTCCTCGGAGCAAAGCCCGCAAGCGCCGGTCAGCGGTACACGGATCTTTACAAGACCTTCGCTGCCTCCTGGCGCGTTAAGAAAGCGACGTCGCTGTTCGACTACGAACCAGGACTCGGCGCGGGATCGTTCGACGTAGCGGGTTGGCCAGCGCCGTCGCCGCAGACTTGCGCCGCGCCGCCGGTTCCGGGCGGACCTGCGCCGGTCGCCACACCGAAGCCGATCGCCGCCGCCGAAGCGAAGAAGCTTTGCGCTGCGGTCATCGATCCGAACCGCAGAGCGAACTGCGCTGCCGACGTTGCGGCGACGGGCGAGCGGGGCTTTGCCGACACCTATCTGCAAACGCAGAGGATCGACCAGCGCACTGCGCCGCCTGCGCCGAAACTGCGCGCGCCGGCGAATAACGCATTCGTTCCGGCGAAAGGCGCGACCTTCACCTGGGAGGAGGGGAAGCGGCCCGAAGGCGTCGCGCTCACTTACAAGCTCTGCGTCTGGGGCGCGGACGAGCTCTACGACTTCAACAAATGTGTCGGCGGCCGGAGCGCCGCTCCGCAAAAGGCTCTCGACAAACTGCAGAGAGCCTTGGCGCAGCCGACGGCCACTCGCGCACTCAAGGGCGGCAAGATCTATTTCTGGAAAGTCGTCGTCGAAGATCAGAACGGCGCGCTATCCGAAAGCGAAACGCGCCGCATTCAGGCGCGCTAGAGCGTCGGGGAGTCTGCATCCGCTTGCCCTCACCCGAAACTGCTGCGCAGATTCACCTCTCCCAAGGGAGAGGTGAATCTACGGAAGTTCACTGCCGATTGAGCGCCGGAATGATCAGCTCTCCGACAATGGCGTCGCGCTCGAGATTCCAGAGGCCCGTGCGATAGTTGCCGGCAGTGAACATTACCGCGAGGTCGAACTCCGGCACGATGATCAGCAGTTGCCCGCCATTGCCGTTGCCATGAAAGGCTTGGTAGCGCTTGTCGCCTGACTTCACTGAGATGTGGTGCCAGGCGTAACCTTCAGGAACTTCATAGTAGTTGTTTGTAAATCTGGCGCCCGACACGCCGGTCGTTTCCGGTGAGATCTGCACATGAGGGGCGAGCGAGTCCCGCACCCAATCCTCACTCACGATGCGCTTTCCGTTCCACACGCCGCCATCGAGATAAGCCTGGCCGATCTTCAGGAAGTCGCGCGTGCGGATGACGCCGCCGCCACCGACATAGCCGTCGCCGCTGGTCATCAGGTTCCAGTAGTAGCGCTGAAACTGCAGCGGACGCGCAATCAATCGGTCGAACAATGCCGGCAGCCATTCGCCCGTCGCGTATGTTAATGCGCCGCCGGTGAGGCTGATACCGCCCGAGCAATAGGCGTAACGCTCGCCAGGCTCATGCGCCATCGGCAGATCGAGCATGTACTTCCACCAGTTCGGCTGCTCGCGCTGCGTTTGCAGGACGTCTTCATTGCCGGGCGGAATGTTCTCCTCCTCATTGTCGTCACAGGGAAGGCCTGTCGTGTGCGTCATCGAATGCGCCACGGTGATGCGATCCTTGCGCGGATCGGGATTCGCGAACGGGCCGAGCGGCGCCATTACTTCAGTCAGCCTCGTCCCAGGGGAAATGTTCTTTCCGTCGAGCATCGCCGCGCCGAGGATCACCGACGAGAACGTCTTGCTTGCTGAGCGCAGGTCGTGGGGAATGTCTTCCGCGTTGTTGTAGAAATATTCATCGAGGATCAGCTTGCCGCGATAAGCGACTGCCATCGAATGGACCATCCAGGCGCGCCGCGCTGACGGGTTCACATCCGTGATCCAGTGCACCGCGCGTTCCAGGCCCGCTTCGTCGACGCCAAGATCGCGCGCCCGCGCAATGGTCCAGCCGTCGCCAACATCTTTCGGGACACGATAGGCATAGCGCGGCTCGCCCGGCATCCGCGCATAGAACTGAACGCTCTCAGCCAGGGACGAGCGCTTCATTTCAATCGTGCGCTTCACGGGCTCTGCCTCGAGTTCGATCTTGTCGCCGTTAACGCGAGCCGTGACCACCTGATCATTGTTGGGCGCCGTAAGGCGAAGGTTGTCGCCATCGCGCGCCACATCGAGCAGCATTGCAGGGCCGTGGCGATTGTGTTCCGGGTTTCGCATCGCCGCTTTCAGCGCGCCCGCTTCGTCGCGGAAGAGGTTGAGATAGAGCGTGAACGGATCTTCGAGCGGCTCGACATTCATGCGCCAGCGATTGCGGCCCGCCGCTTTTGCCGTGAGCGGCATCGCATAAGCCTGCGCCGCCCCTTCCGGATAACGCGGATCGTCGGTCATTTCGCGGCGCGCCCAATAGGCGCGCTCAAGACTGCCGCGCGCATCGAGAACGCCTCGAAACACGGCGCCATCTTGCGGAAAGTCGATGCGGAGATCGCTGCCGTCGGCGACGCCGGTCGATTCCATGCCGCCAATCGCGCCGCGCCACTTGTCGCCTTTGCGCGTCAGCGTCAGTTCGCCTTTGAGGCCGACGGGGAAGTACGTCTTGTAGTACCAGAGGCCGATAATGTCGCCGTCGCCCGCAGGCGCGGCCATCGCCGCTGTGGCGAACAGAAACGCAGCAAGGAACGAGGCGCGCGCAAGCGCCCATGCGTTGGTCATTGTCTCACCCTAGTTAGTTTTGGTCTTTGCGATGCGACGCAGGCGTCGCGGGCATTGCTGGTACAGGCTCAACGGCCGGGATCGCAGGTATCGGCGGCAAAGCAGGCACGGCAGGCGGCGGCGTGACCTCTGGCAGCGCTGGAATCTCTGGAGGCGGAGAAAGTTGCGACAGATGCTTACGCCGCCACTCGCGGCTGCGATGCACGCCGTCCGTCATCTCTCTGCTTGTATTCTCATTTGTTGCTATCTCCGCCTGACTTGCGGGCGCCGCCGCCTCCGGTGACGAAGCTACGGTGACAACAGATTCCTGCGTACTAGCGGCGGCAGGCGATTGCTCGATTGGCGCCGCAGTTGGCGAGTCATCGCTTGCGGGAGCGACGGTGACGGCTGCCAGCGATGCCGTTGGCGTTTCGTCAACTGTCGCGGCAGGCGCCGAGTCGACAGCCGCCGTAAACGCAAGGGTCACAAACGCTCCCGCGATCGCGACAACGTTGCCCCTGCGGCCGAACGTGCGGTGTCGCTCCACGACGATCGCTTTCAAACGGTCCGCCAGCTGCGACGGCGCGGCCATCGACACCGCGAACAGGAGTCGCCTGCCGCCGCGATCAGCGGCGACGTCGAGCAGCGCTTGTGCATAGTCGAGCGGCGCCGCTCCGGCGAGGAGCACGTGATCGTCGCAGGCGCGCTCCTGTTCGCGGGTTAGCCGCGCCACGGCGAACCAAAGTGCGGGCTGGAACCAGTAAAGAGCGACTGCGATCGACGCGAGAAGATGCGTCAAGCCGTCTCCACGCGCCACGTGGGAAAGCTCGTGCATAAGGACGGCGTGGCGGCGCTGCGGCGGCCAATGGGCTGCGCTCAATGGCAACAGGATCTTGGGACGCAGCACGCCCCACGTCATGGGCGTGGCGTTTTCTGCCAGGCGCACGTCGATCCGCCGGCGCAAACCAAGCGTTGATGCGATCGTCGCGGCGTGAGTGTCGATGTTCTCGACCGCAATTCCCTGGCGCCAGACTGCGTTCACACGCCACTGTCCGATGAGAACGCGGGCAATGAGCGCTGACGCGACGACGGCATAGAGGACGGCGAAGGCGTCAGCGAACGTCCACGCGCTTTCCGCGACCACGCTGCCCGTTGCAGTCGGCGCCGGATTTTCAAGAAGCGCTGGCAGCACGGCGATGCGAAGCGGCGTCAACGCGGTGATGGCGGGCAAAACGGCGACGGCGAAAATCGCGAGCAGCCACAGCAAGTGCCGCAACGCTGCCGGCGCTCCGAGTTTGCGAAGCGTCGCCGTGACTCCGGCTGTCAGAAGAAGCAGCGCGGTCGACCGGAGCAGCCAGTCGAAAACCGCAGCGCCAATGTCAGCATGCGCGATCATGCGCTGTCCTTCGAGCGTTTTGCCTGCGCCAAGAGCCGCGACAGGCGCTTGTGTTCTTCGTCCGAGAGCGGCTTCGACTCGATCAGCGCCGCCACCACAGTGCTGACCGATCCGTCAAAGAATGTGCGCACAACTTGCGACAGCGCTGAATCCCGCACCGCCTGCGCCGGAGATGTCGGCTCGTAGAGAAAGCGCGGTCCGTCTTCCGTCGACCGCAAGAGGCCTTTGCCTTCGAGATGGCGGAGCATGCCGCGCACGCTCGAATAAGTAGGCGGATCGGGGAGTTCGGCGAGCACCTGTGCGACGCTCGCGCGGCCCAGACGATAGATCACGTCCATGAGCTGGCGCTCGCGGGCGCCGAGATTGGCCAAAGGGTCTTTGGACTTAGCCGGTTTTCCCATGCGCCCACTATGCTAATAGATTTGCATAGTGTCAATCCATTAGCATAGCCATTCGCCTGAGGGCGCGCGCCTAGGGGAATACCCGCTTCCGCGCTACGCTTTGCGGGCGATTCCCCGAACAGGCGCGGCATTGAGCGACTTCAAGGTCCAGACGCTTCTTACGACGCAGACCGTGCGCGTCGCCGACGCCGTTTGCGGCGGCGGTTCCGAGCATCGCGCGGGTGAGGAATGGACGGCCGCCACGCATCTCGGCTTTCCCTATCGCGGCGCCTATGTGCATCGCTGCGGCGGGGACGAAGCCGTCGCCGAGCCGAACCAGGTGATCGCCTATAATGCGCGCGAAGAATTCACGGTTGCGCATCCGATCGCCGGCGGCGACGCAACTTTGTTGCTGATGATTGCGCCGGAAGTTCTGCGCGAACTGCCGCCGCCCGGCATCCTCCGCGAAGGCGGCGAACTCACCTTTGCGCAACCGAGGATGCGGATCGATCCGCGCACACAAGCGCTCGTCGCCATGCTGCGCTACAGTCTTCTCGAAGGCCTTGCCGAACCGCTCGAAGCGGAGGGGCTCGCGCTGACGCTGGCGCAGCGCGCGCTGGGCCCGCGCACGGCGCATGCGTCAGGCGGCGGCTATGCGCATGAGCGCCTCGCGCACCGCGTCAAGCTCGTGCTCACAAGCGATCTCGCGCGGCGCTGGACGCTCGCGGAAATCGCCGCTGAAGTCGGCGGCTCGCCCGTTTATCTCACGCAAGTCTTCCGGCAGGTCGAAGGCGTGCCGCTCTATCGCTACCAGCTGCGGTTAAGGCTGGCGCGCTCTCTCGATCTCCTTCCCGATTATGAAGACCTCACCGCCTTGAGCCTCGAACTCGGGTTCTCAAGCCACAGCCATTTCACCTCGGCGTTCCGCCAGGCCTATGGCCGCTCACCCGCCGAATTCCGCGAGGCGGTGCTGACTGGAGCGCGTTCCCGATAAGTGGATACCGGTTTTCGGTAAGAACGCGCGACAAACAAGATTCTAGAGATCGCTAAATATTTCGACAGCGGGTTTGGGCGGACGCGCCTATTTTCTCCTCACGAAACAGGAGAGACCAATGCCGAAGAAAAAGACCTGCGCGGCGTGCGACTGCGACCTCGACGACAAGCCGGTGAAAGTCACCATCGGCGGCAAGACAGTCGAGGTCTGCTGCGACGACTGCGCCAAGAAGCTGAAAGAAGCAAACGCCTCCGCGAAACGGGCGTAACGCTGAAATAACAAATAAGAAAACAGCCGACGCCTAAACCGGCGGCGAGAGGAAGGAAAAGCGCGTTTCGCGACAAAAATCGAGGAGCGCGGGGGAGATCCTCTCGCCCCGATCTTTTAACAACAAAAACGAAATTGGAGCGCTGCGGGAAAGCGGCGACAGGAAAATCATGCGCAAAGCAAAGATACAAACGCCTTCAGGCAAGATCGCCTATGCAGAAGGGGGAACGGGACCCGTCGCGCTCTTCGTGCACGGCGTCCTCCTCAATAGCCATCTCTGGCGTCATCAACTTTATGAACTTGGCGACATCCGCCGCTGCCTTGCGCCAGACCTTCTCGCGCATGGCGATACGGAGATCGCGAGCGGGCAGGATGTGTCCGTCACTGCAAATGCGCACATGCTGCCCGAGTTTCTCGACGCGCTCGGGATCGATGAAGTCGATCTTGTCGGCAATGACAGCGGCGGCGGCATTGCGCAGATATTTGCTGCAAACTATCCGGAGCGCGTGCGCACGCTGACCTTGACGAATTGCGACGCGCACGACAACTGGCCGCCGGAGGCCTTCAAGCCGTTCCTCGAAATGGCGGCGGCTGGCGGCCTGCGAGGCACGCTGAACGCCATGCTCGACGACAAGAACACCTACCGTTCGCCGGAAGCGCTCGGACCCGCCTATGAGAATGCGGAGGCGGTGACCGACGAGACGATCGACGTCTATCTGAAGCCGTTCCTGCGCTCGCCGGAAAGGCTCAAGGACTTCGAACGCTTCCTCGCGGCCTTCTGCAATACGCACACGACCGCTATCGAGAAGGATCTGCGCAATCTCGAAGCGCCGACGCTGATCGCCTGGGGAACCGACGATATCTATTTCGATGTGAAGTGGGCCGACTGGCTCGCGGCGGCGATCCCTGGAACGCGGCGGACGGTGCGCCTGCACGGCGCGCGCATCTTCTTCCCCGAGGAGCGGTGGAGCGAGTTCAATGTTCTCCTGCGCGATCACTGGGAAAACGCCTGACGATTGAACCCGGTTCGCAATTCGAGGTAGGACCTTGAAGGAATTGCGAACTGGGGAATTCTTTGGCGCGACGCGCGAGACAAACTGGCAAGAAGGGGCGGACGGATGCGTCCGCCCTCACGCAATTGGGTCACGAGACCGCTGCGCCGGAGTCGCCCGGTGCCGCGAAGCTGGAAACGGTTGCGAACCCGCACGCGGACTCGCTCTATCTTATCCGTTTCACCGCGCCGGAGTTCACATCGCTCTGCCCGGTGACGGGACAACCGGACTTCGCGCATCTCGTCATCGACTATGTGCCGGCGAAGAAGATCGTCGAGTCGAAGTCGCTGAAGCTTTTTCTCAATTCGTTCCGTAACACGGGCGCCTTTCACGAAGACTGCACGCTCGCGATCGCTAAGCGCATTATCGACGCCGCAGCGCCGAAATGGCTCCGCATCGGCGGCTATTGGTATCCGCGCGGCGGCATTCCGATCGATGTGTTCTGGCAGTCCGGCGCGCCGCCCAAGGGCTTGTGGATTCCGGAACAGGGCGTTCCGTCTTATCGCGGGAGAGGGTGAGGGGATTTCACATGAAGAAAATACTGATCGCGTGCAGCGCCGCATTCGTGTTGCCGGTTGCAGCCCATGCCGCGCAACTCGAAGGCAAGCAATCGAGCGCCGACATTATCGCCGCCTCAACCAAGGAAGACTGGAAGGCGCTCGACCCGGAGAACACATTATATATTGAGCTTGAAAAGAGGCGGGTTGTCATCGCGCTCTCGCCGTCGCTAGCGCCGAAGCATGTCGCGAATATCAAAAAACTCGCGCGGGCCGGATTCTACAATGGCCTTACTTTCTACCGCGTCATCGATGGCTTTGTTGCGCAAGGCGGCGACGCTCTCGAAACGAGAAGCAAAGAGTTGCCGACGCTCGCTGCCGAATTCGAGACGGCGACGCCGAAGGAGTTTTCCTTCTATGAGATGAAGGACAGAGACGGCTACGCGCCGCGCGTCGGATTCATTGATGGCCTTCCCATCGGCTACGACCCGAAGACGAGAGGCGCCTGGCACCTTCATTGTCCCGGCGCGCTTGCGATGGCGCGCGGCGACGAGCCCGACACGGCGAAGGGCGAGTTCTACATCTCGCTGCAGCAGACGCGTTATTTGGACCGCAATATGACGGTGTTGGGCCGCGTCGTCGCCGGCATGGAGCATGTGCAGTCGTTGCGGCGCGTCGCGCCGCCGGAAAAGCCGGAAGACGACCTAGGCGAGAAGATCATCATGGTCCGTGTCGCCGCCGACGTCCCCGAAGCTGAGCGCACGAATCTCGAAATGCTGAGCACAGATAGTCCCGCCTTCGACGCCTATGTCGAATCGCGCCGCAACCGGCCTGAGCCTTTCTTCGTCTACCGGCCGGGCTTTGTCGACATCTGCCAATTGTCCGTACCCGTACGGCCGGTTTCGGCGGAATGAGCACTGCGGAATGAAGGAACGCCGCGTCGGTCCGTGGACGGTGCGCTCCGAGCGCGTCGCCTTTGACAATCCGTGGATCACTATTGTCGATCACGATGTGACGCATCCGGATGGCTCGCCGGGAAAGTACGGCGTCGTGCGTTTCAAGAACCGTGCGATCGGCGTTCTCCCCATCGATGATCACGGCAATGTGTGGCTCGTGGGCCAGCACCGCTTTCCGCTCGACGCCTATAGCTGGGAGCTTCCCGAGGGCGGCGGCAAGCTCAGCGACGATCCGCTCGCTGCAGCGAAGCGCGAACTCGCCGAGGAAACAGGATTAACGGCGCGCGACTGGCTAACGCTCGCTTCGTTCGATCTTTCGAATTCGGTCACCGACGAAAAGGCCGTGTGCTTCCTTGCGGCGGGGCTCTCTGAAGGCGCGAGCGCGCCCGAACCCTCGGAAGCGCTCGAGATCCGGAAGGCCTCCTTCGCTGAAGTTTTCGAACAAGTCCTCAAGGGAGAAATTCGCGACAGCCTTACAGTTATTATGATGCTTGCCGCGCACGCGAAGGCCTTGCGGGGAGAGTTGCCGGAGCCCATTTCTAGGGCCATCCTGTCAGGGTTGAGCGCCGGGTGATTTCGGCGCCACGAAAGAGTTTCGGGAGGCAAGACGATGGCGGCGACCACTAATGTCGTGAAGTTGTCGACGGCGCAGACCTGGTCACGCATGCGCGTCGAAGCGGCGACGGCGGCGGCGCAGGAGCCGGCTCTTGCAAGCTTTCTTCACGCCACCGTTCTCAACCATAATTCCTTTGAGGATGCGCTCTCCTATCGGCTCGCTGAAAAGCTTTCCGATCGCGAGATGAACGCAATGCTGTGGCGCGAGGTTTGCGCCGGCGCCTATGTCGACGATCCTTCGATCGTCGATGCGGCGCTCGCCGACATTCTCGCCGTTTATGAGCGCGATCCGGCGTGCAACGAATATGTGCAGCCATTTCTCTATTTCAAAGGCTACCTGTCGTTGCAGGCGCAGCGCGTAGCGCACTGGCTGTGGAAGCGGGACCGCCGCCCGCTGGCGCTCTATCTGCAAAGCCGCGTTTCCGAGTTGCTGCAGGTCGACATTCATCCGGCGACGATCATTGGCAAAGGCGTTTTCATCGATCATGCGACCGGCGTCGTCATCGGCGAGACCTGCGTCATCGAAGACGACGTTTCGATCCTGCAGGGCGTGACGCTTGGCGGCACGGGCAAGGAAATCGGCGACCGCCACCCGAAGATCCGCAAGGGCGCGCTTATCAGCGTCGGCGCGAAAGTCCTCGGCAATATCGAGGTCGGCGAATATGCGAAGGTCGCGGCGGGAAGCGTGGTGCTGAAGCCCGTTGCGCCTCACTGCACCGTCGCCGGCGTGCCCGCGGTTCCCGTTGGCGGTCTCTGCAAAGAGCCTGCGGCGACCATGGACCAGGCGCTGGATTAATAGATGAAGGCGTTCATCATCCTGTTGTGACGCCTTTTGTCAGCGTCGCAGGAATTGCGGCTACCGTTTTGGTTGCTCGTTGCTGCTGCTCGAAGTTGACGAACGGCCGGTATTTGTTTTCGGGCTTTGCTTTTTGCTTATATCCTGCTGATCGCCGGTTTGGGGCAGGCTTGGACGACGCGCCTCGATTTCTTTTGATTTTTCGAGGTCCCCGGACCAAGTCCTGGGAGTGCGCCTCAGCCGGCTGCAAGGCTAACTCGACTTATCGAAGCCTCGTAGGGTGCATCAAGCGCAGCGCGATGCACCTTCCTTTACGGCGCTGACCGGTGCATCGCGCCCCTCATCCCGAGCTTGTCGAAGGGCGGCTTGATGCACCCTACGAATTTCAAAAAATTCGCGAGGCAGCCAATATTTCTCCGTACACAGAACGATATTGTCGCAAATAGTTAACCCTGCAACGCCAATGATTCCGCCCGTTAACCATAAAACCAAAAAAGATATCCACACCCGAAAAACCTGCCGTATTCTACGCAGGTTCCATGCGCCGGAGAGGCGTCACTGTTAGCTAACCGTCCTGTGGCGGCCTGGAATGCGGCGAGCGGGGACTTTTGGGAGTGACGACCCAAAGGATTTCCGGCCGGTCGCAGACGGAGAAATGACGACAGCGCTCTCGCCTCACGACTTTGACTTCGAGGCGAGGGAGAGGCGTAGGTCCTTCCGTCGGCGATGCTGTCGAACGCCGCAGCGCGGGACGTCTTGCGTCCTGTAAAAAATTATTGAGCGGATGCCAGACGTTCCGCGCACCCTCTCCACATACTTTCGGGTTCAATGAACCGGGAGACAATGATGCTTGGAAAGATTCAAGAGAGACGTCATCCCGGATGCGATGCGGCACGAAGTGCCGCATCGCTGGTCCGGGACCGCCATCGGATTAGGCAGGCGAGAACAGAGAGCGATCCCGTGTCTGCGCTGCATCATCACTCGATGCTGCAGCGCGCACGGGATGACGCTCTCGGTAGAACAGCACGGGGTTCGCAGTCCTCAGTGACCGTGCGGCTCTTCCGATCCTTGCGATTTCACCGGCGCTTCGACGGTCGCGGTCGAGCCGTCGTTGAAATGCAGGGTGAGCGTCACCGCGCCGCCCTCGGCGACGCCGTCATGAACGCCGATCAGCATCACATGTTTGCCGCCCGGTGCGAAGGAAACGGACTCCTTCGGCTTCAGGCTCACGCCCGGTATTGGCGCCATGCTGGCGACGCCATTCGCGTCCTTGGTCGTTTCGTGGAGTTCGACAACATCGGCGGCGGGCGTGTCGATCCCGATGAGTTCAACGTCGGCCGCGCCAGCATTGCAAAGGTTGAAATAGGCGGCGGTCGTTCCCCCGCTTGCCGGCGCAGCCCGCACCCAGGCGTCGGTCACGACGGGACCCTCGCCGGCGCAGGCGTCCGCGTGGTGGGCCTGATGGCTCTCCCCCGTCTTGGCGCAGGCCGCCGCGAGCAACAATCCGGAAATGACGAGGGGCGAAACGACACGCATGGCGCAACATCCTTCTTGAGGGGTTTGACTTTTTGAAAATTAGTCACAAGCGGCGCGAGCCTAGGGCTGTTTTTCCACGCGAGGCAACCACAGGCCCAAATTACAGACTATGCGGCGCTCTTCGTTTGCGTCCGGCGCGCTGGCGGACTAGACGAGAGGTCGCTGTCGAAGCTTCCCAGGGACACATCCATGGACCCGTTCGAGATCGCCAGGCTGCAGCAATATTTCCGCACCAAGTTCGGCTTGCCCAATCTTTCGGTGCGCGGCCGCCCGAACAAGAAGGATTCGGCTGAGGTCTATTTCGGCGATGAGTTTCTCGGCGTCATCTTCCGTGACGACGAGGATGGCGACGTCTCCTACGATTTCAACATGGCGATTCTGGAAATGGATCTGCCTGAGCGCAGGGGATAAGGCCCGCTTTGCGCCACGAACGACTTGGCCTCGTAGGCGGGATCGCCGCTGACAGACCTCTTATCGTCGCAATTGTTCTCGCGTTCGGCCTGACGTCGATCGCCATTGCCGGCGCGACGAGCGTCGATGCTGCATATGGCGCCGCGCTCGGCATGCCGGACCTCTTGATTTCTTTGCTGATCTTCGCGGCTGCGCCGCTCTTGCTCGGCGCCATCCCGGCGCGCTCGAGGATGATCCGCATCTTGATTGTCGTCACCGTTGCGCTCTTGTTCCTCGGGCTCTTCTTCATGACATCCGTCGTCGATCCCTTTGCGGGTCGCGTCACGCTGGAAGCCGGGGCGATAATCATCGCGCTGTCGGCGGCGTTCATCTTCTTCGGTGCGAATTTTGGCGCAATCGCGCGCTTTGCTTTCATCGCGACCGTTGCAGCAGCGTTTGGCGTCGCCGGAGGCCTCGGGCTTTTTGCGCTCGAAACACCGGAGAGCACGAGTGCTGTTGGCGCCTTTCCGACTCTGGCTTTTGCGCTGGCCGCTGGTGTCGGCATCGGCGTTCTCGCCGATTTCTCAAGCCTTTTTGCCAAAGGCGCCGACGCACAGCGCGCAGCGGGCGTCGCTGCGCAATATGCTTCGGCGCCTGCCGTCTACGCGGCGATCCTGACGGCGGCGGTCGCCTTCGGAAACGAGCCGGCGCTGTCGCTTAGCCTTAGCTGGGTCGCGCCGGCAGCCGTCATCCTTGCGGTCGCAGCGTCGCTGTTCACCACAAGCGGCGCGCTTGCCAGCCGGCAGGCGAGTGAGATGCTCGCGATCGAAGAGAACCGCCGGCAGCAGTCGTTCCGCCAGCTCTGGCGTCCCGTACGGCGCACGCTCGCTCCGAGCTTTGCAACAGCGATGCTCGCGGTGCTTGGCATTTCGACGATCGCCGCTGCGTTCAACCTGACGACGCCGATTTCGCTTCCAAACATCGCCGTCGTCGCGGCCGCCTCAATCGCCGCCGTTATGATGTTTCTGTCGCTGCAGACCGGCGTTTTTGTGTTCATCACGCTGTTTTCGGGGATCGTCCTCGCGACCTGGCTGTGGAATGTGATCGGAGGGCCAACGCTCACCAACGGTGATGTTGGCATTGCCCTTGCGATGACTGCAGCCCTTTACGCCCAGCTCGGCGTTGCGTGGCGCGATGCGAGAAGCCCGCGGCTCAACGCGCGCGAAACGACCGAAGCGGCAATGTCGGACGGCTTGCCGACTTTCGTTGTCAGCGTCGTCATTGCAATTGCGGCGTTCTGGGCGGCTCAAGCCGCAGGCGTTTGGTCCGCCGGCGGATCAGCGGCGCTGCTGGTCGCCTTGCTTGCAGTTTACGGGATTATCGTAGGCCCGGCGGCGATGACCGCCTTGACCCATGTGCTCCGCCGGCAAGGGCGATAGTTTTCGGGCGCGCGTCTTAGGACTTCGCCATGAAGCTATTGACGAACTCTCGCACGCGCGTGTCGATCGCCTGCCATTCGGCGAGATAGGGCCGCTTGAAGCGATAAGTGACGCTCACGGTCGGCGTCAGCTCATACTCGCGCCAGCACTCGGGACTCTTGATCTCTTCGGTCTCTGGAAAACAGAAAACGGCGAGAAGATCGCCGTCGCCAGTTTCTCCGAGATAGAGTTCCGTTTCGGAATAGCCGTTTGTCGGCGTGTTCGCGCGCTGGTCCTTGAAGGTGTATTTGACGAGTTGATAGGGCGTCCTCACGCCGCGACGGTCATTCGTCTGCGGCATGTAAAGGACGTCAATGCGTTCGCGCTCGGTGAAGGCCGATGTGCGCCCGCCGATGGTGATATCAATGCGGCGCGTATCCTTGTCGTTTTCGATGAAGTCGTCGCGCCGCGCCGGGGTGTAACCGTTGAGTGTCGGCCACAAAGCGTAGAGAGCGACTTCGTCGCGTTCGCCGCCGCGCCGGTCTCGAGGGAACACGGTGTAGTTGGTCGGCGCGACGAACTCGACGCCGCCGACGGTGAAATTCACCGGCTCTTCGCTGATCGCGGGACTCGGGGTGTTGCCGCTGAACTCATCGACACTCGGGCCGACGTAATAATAAAGAAAGATCGCGCAAAGGACGAGCGTCGCAATGAAGATCCCGAGCGGATAGCGCCAACTCGATTCCTCTTTGATTTCGTCGCCGCCGAACCCGTAACCGCTCATTTAAAACCACCTTCGCGCCCGCTTTGGATGCGGGAAGCGCCACGCGCCTTTCCTAACATGCGCGCAGCGCTCCGCGGAAGCGCGACCGGTCGCCCTTTAGAGCGCGTCGATGATCTCGGCGACGAGCGGGTGGCGAACGACGTCGGCGCGCGAAAACCGAACGACTTCAATCGTTTCAAGCTTCTCAAGGCGCTCCACGATGTCCGAAAGGCCGGACATGCCGGGGAGGAGGTCAGTCTGGGCCGGGTCGCCGGTAACCACCATGGAAGAGTGCCAACCAAGACGGGTGAGCAGCATCTTCAGCTGCGCATAAGTGCAGTTCTGGGCCTCATCGATGACAACGAACGCGTTGTTCAGCGTCCGGCCGCGCATATAGGCGATCGGGCCGATTTCAATGACGCCCTCGGCGGTCAGGGCCTTGAGTCGCTTCGTAGATAGCCGGTCGCAGAGCGCGTCGTACAGCGGACGCAGATAAGGTGAGAGCTTTTCCTCGACGTCGCCAGGGAGGTAACCAAGGTTTTCGCCCGCCTCGACCGCAGGGCGGGACAGGATGATGCGGCTGACGCGCCCCGATTCCAGCGCTTCGACGGCCTTAGCGACGGCGAGATAGGTCTTGCCCGTGCCGGCGGCGCCAACAGCGAAAACGAGCGACGATTTATCGAGAGCTTCAAGGAGTTTTTGTTGCGTCTCGTTCTGCGGCCGGATGTTCTTTCGGTATTTTTGCTCCCTTTGCTCTTCTTCGACGACGGGAGACCAGGCCGGCTCATCAAACAAGCGGCGGACGTTTCCGCCGTCGACCTGACCATGACCGTCATACACGCGCCTAATTGCACGGCGCGCTGAGCGTTTCGTCATTACACGTCTCCTCGATGTGATTGATGGCGCGCCGGCGAGGGAGACGCCGTTCGCCAAACTGGTGGATCAAAGGAAATTGGAAGCTGCGCCGCCTTAGGCGAGAACACCGAGGTACCGGACCGCAATCGGGCATTCGCCTTAACGACTCGCGAATCAGCTGCCGAATCAATATTAGCCGGAATTGGGAATCGCCGCGAGCGCGACTGTGTCCATTCGCAAAAACTTCATGCGAATGTTAACGCAAGAGACCTGTTACGACTTGGATGTTGCCCAGGCGGCGGCGAGCTTTGCGTGCGTTTCCGGTGCGTAGTTCTGCCAGGAGGTTCTGCCGCGAGCGGCGGCAATCACGAAAATCGATTCACGCGGAAGGAGATAGGGAGCAAGAGCATTGCGGACGCCGATCGCCGTCAGTTCGCAGCTGACCGTCCAAACGTTCTCAGCGATGCGGAAGCCTGGTCCGAGGCTCAGGACTGCGGTTTCGATGCGGCTCGCCGCGGCGCTTATGATGTCGAAGATGATGACGTAGTTTGTCGGGCCGGTCTCAACCGCTGCTTTGGCGGATGAGCGAATTGATATCGCTGTGCTTTCTGGCGTCTTTGCTGTTGGTATCGGCTCAGAGGCCTCGTCAAGAAAATCGTTCCGCTTACCGAAGGTTCTGACCGGCGCGGAGCGAGTGGGCTCAAGGCCAAAGAACGATGCAAACGTTGTTTCTTCGCGAGCTTCGCGCCAGGTGCGGCTGCCAGCCGGCGCCACGAGCGACCACGCAGCGAGGCGGCCCTCGTGAGCGAACTTTCGCAGTTGTTGTGACGAGTAGGGACCGTAGACCCGTTCGTCGACTTTGACGCACCAATTGTCGGCAGCGAGCATGACGCCGTCCTTGATATTGCTTAGGCGGTGACGCCTTTTCTGCCGAATGAACTTGCAAGGTTGGCGCCAGCGAAGTCGAATTTCGCCGGGTTCGCAGTGTCGCTAATCGCCTGCTCCATGCGCGTTGCGGGGCCGCTGAAGACGACACTGACGCCGCTTTCATGGCGGCGGACAACTTTCGCGGCGGTCTTTCCAAGCTTCAGCTGAGCGCCGAGCGGCGGCTTTGGATCGATTTCGATCGACGCGCCGGTTAACGAGATGTCAAGGATAGAGCAGGGCTGCGTCTGTCCATCTTCGAAGGTCACAAGCGCCGGCGCGTCTTGCTTTATGCGCGGCAAGGCGCGGCGGTCAAAGCGTTGGCTCTGATTGTGCAGCGTGCAGGTCAACGCATCAGCAGTCTTCTGCGAACGTGCGCGCTTGCCCCGGTAGTCGACGGCGAACGAATGCTTGCCCGAACGCACGACCTTGCCTTCGAAACGGCCGACTTCATCAATGTAAAGAACGACGAGTTCGTCTTCGGCCGGCGGTGAAACGGCGCGGAGAAGGGCGCCGCCAGCGGAGATGTTGGCGACGAGGCAGGGGCGCTCGGCGCCGTCTCTCGTCAAGAACCGCGCCTTCAGCGGAATGTCGACTCGCGCGTGGCGGCGCCGCTCTGCGACGTCCGCCGCCCCTTGCGGGAGAATTCGTTCTTCCATTCTGGACATGGCAAGTCACCTTGCAGCGTCAGATTTTGCTCCTCCTTAATAGACGGCTAAGGTGAATAAAGGTTTGCGGGGCGCGTCTTCCTGCATCAAATCATTGTGCCGCGTTGTGCAAGATCATGAATGACGCGTTAATGGCGGTCAGAATGGGAAATTCAGGTCACGATCAAAAGCCGCCGCGTCACAGCGAGCCGATTTTCAACGCGCCGGGCGTTGTTGTCGGCCTTATTGCGGCTCTTGTGGTGAGCCATTTCGTTATCGGCATTTCACCACCGAAACTGAAAGTGCTTCTGCAGGCACAGGGCGCGGTTTCTCCGCGGCTCCTGATCGATGCGTTCCTGCACGGCAAAGTCTTTCGAACGCTGGGGCCGCCGATTACACATATTTTTATTCACGCGAATATTGGCCACCTTCTCTTGAACAGTGTGTGGCTGCTCGCATTCGGCGCGCCTGTCGCGCGCCGCTTGAATCTTGACCAGGGCGAAACGCGCGGCAGCATCGCTTTCCTGCTGCTCTTTGTCCTGAGCGGAATTTGTGGCGCGCTCACCTTCGTCGCGCTTCACACCAAGGAGTATACGCTCCTTGTCGGCGCATCGGGCGCTGTGTCCGGCCTCCTCGGTGCGCTCGTTCGATTCGCTTTCCGCCGACCTGACGATGGGCGCCGGTATGCGAAGCTGACGGATCGCCCCGTTATCATCTGGTCCATCGTAATCCTGGGGTTGAACCTTGCGATCGGCGTATTGGGCGGCCTTATCTTGGGCAGGGGAAACGACATCGCTTGGGAAGCTCACGTTGGCGGCTATTTCTTCGGTCTCTTGGCGTTTCCGTTTTTTGATTCGCCGCCGCGCGCTGCAGCGCTAAAGCGCTAGCCGCTATTGCGGCCCTCCGCCGTTTGTCGCAAAGTTGCGGGCGGCGAGGGGCGGAGGCTACAGATGAAAGTCGAACACATCCTTCAAACAAAGGGCGCGCAGGTTTATTCGGTTTCCGGCGACGCCACTCTCTCCGAGGCCGTTCAGGTCCTCAACGACAAGAACATTGGCGCGGTCGTCGTGAAAAGTGGCGGAACGATTGCCGGAATTCTT
>JADMIO011251634.1_pt1:0-5000 | contig 63068 bp, 46 predicted proteins | sample 8958161 | NCBI WGS metagenome assembly JADMIO01 (sample SAMN16585339, study PRJNA669376) | soil metagenome | isolation source: Crop rotation soil | place: USA: Cullars Rotation, Alabama | collected 2011 | reverse complement strand
TCTCACTAGCAAGCTTAAGCCGATAGGTGTAGGCGCAGCGAAAGCGAGTCTGAATAGGGCGATTTAGTTAGTGGGATTAGACCCGAAACCTTGTGATCTAGATATGAGCAGAATGAAGGCAAGGTAACACTTGCTGGAGGTTCGAACCGGTGCCTGTTGAAAAAGGCTCGGATGACTTGTGTCTAGGGGTGAAAGGTCAATCAAACTGGGAGATAGCTGGTTCTCCGCGAAATCTATTTAGGTAGAGCGTCGCACGAATACCCTCGGGGGTAGAGCACTGGATGGGCTATGGGGGCTTACCGCCTTACTGATCCTAACCAAACTCCGAATACCGAGGAGTACTATGCGGCAGACACACGGCGGGTGCTAAGGTCCGTCGTGAAGAGGGAAACAGCCCTGACCGACAGCTAAGGTCCCCAAGTCATGGCTAAGTGGGAAAGGATGTAGAAATCCCAAAACAACCAGGAGGTTGGCTTAGAAGCAGCCATCCTTTAAAGAAAGCGTAACAGCTCACTGGTCTAAATAAGGGTTTCCGCGCCGAAAATGTAACGGGGCTAAAGCCATGCACCGAAGCTTCGGGCTTGCAGCTTGCTGCAAGCGGTAGCGGAGCGTTCTCTAAGCCGATGAAGCCGAACCGCGAGGAACGGTGGAGGTATGAGAAGTGAGAATGCTGACACGAGTAGCGATAAAGAGTGTGAAAGACACTCTCGCCGAAAGTCCAAGGGTTCCTGCGTAAAGCTAATCTGCGCAGGGTTAGCCGGCCCCTAAGGCGAGGCAGAAATGCGTAGTCGATGGGAATCAGGTGAATATTCCTGAGCCAGAGGGTGAGTGACGGATCTCGTATATTGTTCGGACTTACTGGATTGTCCGGGCAGTGAAGAGGTCCCTGGAAATAGCCCCCTCATTAGTCCGTACCCGAAACCGACACAGGTGGACTGGTAGAGTATACCAAGGCGCTTGAGAGAACTGCGTTGAAGGAACTCTGCAAATTACTCCCGTAAGTTCGCGAGAAGGGAGCCCGTTCTGTGCGCAAGCATGGGGCGGGGGCACATGCCAGGGGGTATCGACTGTTTACTAAAAACACAGGGCTCTGCGAAGCCGCAAGGCGACGTATAGGGTCTGACGCCTGCCCGGTGCCGGAAGGTTAAAAGGAGGGGTGCAAGCTCCGAATTGAAGCCCCGGTAAACGGCGGCCGTAACTATAACGGTCCTAAGGTAGCGAAATTCCTTGTCGGGTAAGTTCCGACCTGCACGAATGGCGTAACGAATTCCCCGCTGTCTCCAACGCAGACTCAGCGAAACTGAATTCTCCGTGAAGATGCGGAGTACCCGTAGTTAGACGGAAAGACCCCGTGCACCTTTACTACAACTTCGCAGTGGTATTAGCGTCCACATGTGTAGCATAGGCGGGAGGCTTTGAAGTGGGAGCGCCAGCTCTCATGGAGCCATTAGTGAAATACCGCCCTTGTTGTCACTGATATCTAACCGAGTTCCGTCATCCGGATCCGGGACCCTGCGTGGTGGGTAGTTTGACTGGGGCGGTCGCCTCCCAAATGGTAACGGAGGCGCGCGATAGGTGGGCTCAGAGCGGTCGGAAATCGCTCGTCGAGTGCAATGGCATAAGCCCGCTAGACTGCGAGACTGACAAGTCGAGCAGAGACGAAAGTCGGCCATAGTGATCCGGTGGTCCCACGTGAGGAGGGCCATCGCTCAACGGATAAAAGGTACGCCGGGGATAACAGGCTGATGACGCCCAAGAGTCCATATCGACGGCGTTGTTTGGCACCTCGATGTCGGCTCATCGCATCCTGGGGCTGGAGCAGGTCCCAAGGGTTCGGCTGTTCGCCGATTAAAGCGGTACGTGAGCTGGGTTTAGAACGTCGTGAGACAGTTCGGTCCCTATCTTCTATGGGTGTAGGAATGTTGAGAGGAGCTGTCCTTAGTACGAGAGGACCGGGATGGACACACCTCTGGTGGACCAGTCGTCATGCCAATGGCGCAGCTGGGTAGCTATGTGTTGAAGAGATAACCGCTGAAGGCATCTAAGTGGGAAACTCGCCTCGAAACAAACATTCCCTTGAGAGCCGTGGAAGACCACCACGTTGATAGGCCAGGTGTGGAAGCGCGGTAACGCGTGAAGCTAACTGGTACTAATTGCTCGATTGGCTTGATCGTAGCTCATGCAGTCAAATGCATGAGAGCACTTCATGCGCGGCGAACGATCCGAACACGGATCGACGCGTAAGCGTTAGATGAAATTAGGACTCTCGCACTTCAGTCGGCTTTGCCGGCCCGGTGGTTTTAGCGGGGAGCCTCCACCCGATCCCATCCCGAACTCGGTCGTTAAAGTCCCCAGCGCCAATGGTACTATGTCTCAAGGCATGGGAGAGTAGGTCGCCGCCAGGCCTGCCAAGCCGACTGAACCCTTCACACGATCCTTCGAAGGCCGCCCCTTGGGGCGGCTTTTTTGTTGGGGCGCACGCTCTACGGGTGTGCGCCTTTCACAAAACCAATTTCCACTTTTGCGCGCGGCGCTCTAAATTGCGCCGGGGACTGGGACGCGATCGCTGAGTTATGAGAACTCTCGCAACGCCATTGCAGTGTTTTATCGTGTTCGCCGTCTGTGCGGCGCTCGCGGCCTGCGGAAAGCAAGAAGCGGAATCGCCGCTCGATGATGCGCCGCCGCCGGCCGAAGAGCCGTATCCCTACGAGCCCGTCAATCTCGACCTCTGGCTCGAACGCCTCGAGGTTTCGAGCCGTGAACTCTACAGCGCGCGCGCCGCCGTTGCCGACGCGTTGCATCTTCCTGAGGGCGCGCGCATCGCCGATGTCGGCGCCGGCACCGGCCTCTACACGCTTCTCTTTGCAGAAAGAGTAGGGTCTTCCGGCGTCGTGTTCGCGGAGGATATCGCCCCCCGCTTCCTCACGCTGATTAATCAGCGCGCCGACGATCTTGGTTTTGACAATGTCGTTTCAGTGTTGGGGCGGCCAGACTCCATCACTTTACCGGCGCACTCGCTCGACGCGGTTTTCATCGCTGACACCTATCATTACTTCGATGATCCGGCGGCGATGATGAAGACGGTCTACGACGCGCTGAAACCGGGCGGCGCGCTTTATATCGTCGACTACAATCTAGCCGATGGCGAAACGCCGCCTCCCGATAAGCGCCATGTTCGGACCGGCAAAAAAGGCGTCGCCGCCGAGATTGAATCATTTGGCTTTGGCAGAGCCGAGGAGATCTCCGTTCCCGGCCTTACCGAAAACTACATGCTGCGGTTTGTGCGGCCGTAAGACCCAGAAACGCCGCTGAAATCGCTTGAACCGAGAGCGAGCCCTCGTTATACCGCTGCCTCTTCCCGGGTTTGCTGGAGTTCAGTCGACGGCGTCGCCCGGGTTTGTTGGCGCGGGGTGGAGCAGCCCGGTAGCTCGTCAGGCTCATAACCTGAAGGTCATAGGTTCAAATCCTATCCCCGCACCCAACACTCAATCTGAGCATCCGGGCCGCGGATGCGGCTTCAAGAAATTCTAGCTGAATGAGTTGCCCGGCCCGCAGGCCGGAGTACCTTCGCGCGGCGAGTTTCCCCGCGATGAGAGGGCATGAGCTTGCGCTTCGACGGGAATGCACCAAAGGCAACGGAAGCTGATTCAGCTTTGGCGCGCCTGCGTGCGCTCGATGCCGAAGGCGAGTTCATCCAGGAAGTTGACGATGCGTGCTACTACGCTGAACTCTTCCCTGGTGATTGGCGTTTCAAATATCGGCATGTCCTCGCACTAGCGCGTGTCGGCGCGCTCGATTTCGCTTTTGATCGCTACGCTGTGTACGGTTTGTACGCAGCGCCCTCACTGGACGCGCGCGCTCTTTATGGACGCCTCCTTAAGGAGAAAGCGTTCAAGACTCCGCTTTCGTCCCCGTCTCGTCCAGAGCTGTTGAGGCGTGCGGCGGAAGCATACGAATCTGCAAAGGCTGGGTTCGACGAGAAAGCGTTCTATTATCCTGAGGACAACGCGGCGCAACTTTACCTTCTAGCTGGAGATACTGCTCGCGCTCGAGCCTGCGCGGAGGTCGTCCTGCAAAGACTCGATGCGCTGCCGGCTGATCCCGATGAACGCCGCTGGCGCCTCGCATCGAGGTTAAATGCGCTCATTGTTCTAGGCCGGCTTACAGATGCTATTGCGCTGACGCCGGAGGTCGCTTCCGCCTTCGCCACAGATTGGGCCGGCGCGGCGACGACAGTCGAATCTCTCCTTCGCATTGTCGATCGTCAGGGCTTTGAGACCGGCTGGATCGACTCGCTGCGCCCCCCGCGCATTGTCGTGTTCTCGGGGCACATTGCTTCGCGCCCGGGCGAGAAAGGTCGATTTCCATCCGAGGCTACGGAAGGCGTTTCTGAGGCGATCCGGCGTGCGATCGGCTCTCGAAGTATCGGGCACGCCTATGGCTCGCTCGCCGCCGGCGCCGATATCCTGTTTGCCGAAGCGTTAACGGAGATGGGTGTTCGCGTGACGGCCGTCCTCCCGTGCGCAGAAGAAGATTTTATCGCAGCATCGGTAGCGCCGAGTGGAGAAGCGTGGCTGCAACGCTATGACGCATTATTGAAGCGCCCGGAGCTCGAGATTGTCTACGCCACAGCCGAACCGCTGATGGAAGATGACTCCTTGTTCGGTTACGGCGCGCGACTAGCCATGGGCCTTGCAGTTTTGCGCGCGCAACATCTGCATACGGATGTCGAGCAGATTGCTGTCTGGGATGGTGGTCCGGCGAGAGGCAAGGCCGGCACGAGCATCGACGTCGCCTATTGGCGCGCCAACGCGCATCTCGACGCGCGACGCAAGCAGGAGATCATCCCGATCAACGCCTCTGCGGCGCCAGTGGGCGATGTCCCGTCGCAAAAGCCTCATACTGGCCGGCGCACCGTGAACGCAATCCTCTTTGGTGATTTTGTCTTTCCAGCACATTGGGATCCTAAGCTTAGAATTCCACGTGGACAAGTTGTCGCG